>Ga0116157_10000102_pt1 | contig 95294 bp, 68 predicted proteins | sample AD_UKC048_MetaG_FD_89882 | JGI IMG/M metagenome (GOLD analysis project Ga0116157, IMG submission 89882) | Active sludge microbial communities of municipal wastewater-treating anaerobic digesters from USA - AD_UKC048_MetaG | ecosystem: Engineered > Bioreactor > Anaerobic > Digestate | place: USA... | reverse complement strand
CTTCACCCCATCCGATGTCTCGCTGGGCGGAACCGCCAATCCCACCACCTGCACCCTCACGCAGCTCGACGCCCTGACCTGGACGATCGCGGTATCCGGCGTCTCGGCCGACGGTACCGTGATTGCCAGCATTCCGGGCGGTGTGATGTTCGACGCGGTCGGGAACGGCAATGTGCCCTCCTCGCTCAACACCATCGACAACGAAGTCACCCTCGACACCTCGATCCCGGGCGTCGTGATGACGCGGGCGGTCGACCAGGTCGCGACGTCTTCGGGCAGCGTGGCCAGCTTCAGCGTGACGTTCAGCGAGCCGGTGACCGGCTTCACTGCCGCCGACGTGATCACCGCCTTCCCCGTCACCCCCCCGACCGTGACCGTCGCCGCCCTTTCCCCGACCACCTATTCCGTCCTTCTGACGATGCCGGATGACGGGCTCTACACGGCGACCGTGCCTGCCGGGGCGGCCGCCGACTCCGCCGGAAACGGTAACACCGGCCCCGCAGCCGCCGCTGTGACCCGCGATGCCACCGGTCCCGGCGTCAGCGTCGCTCTCGCGCCCGGCCAGCCCGCCCTCGCCTCGGCATCGGCCGCCACCTTCACCGTGACCTTCGACGAACCGGTGACCGGCTTCGGTGATATAGCTGGAGATATAATCGTGACCGGCCCCGCGGGCACTGTTCAGACAGTCACCCCGGTTTCGGTCACGACCTACACCGTGACCCTCTCCGGCATGACCGCCGACGGGATCTACCAGGTGACCGTGCCGGCCGGAGCGGCCAGCGACACGGCGGGATTGGCCAACACCGCCGCCGCGCCGGCCCAGGTGACACGTGATGCGACGGTTCCGACGGCGCTCGTGGCCCTCGCGCCCGGCCAGCCGGCCCTCTCCAATGGCTCCGCGGCCACCTTCACCGTCACGTTCTCCGAGGCCGTGACCGGGTTCGGCGACGCCGCTGCAGACTTCCAGATGAGCGGCCCGGGACTGACGGGCACCCCCGTTTTCGTCGCCGTCTCACCCACGACCTACACCGTGACGATCGATGCGATCTCCGCGACCGGCAGCTACGACGTTTTGATCGCGGCTGACGTCGTGGCAGACCAGGTCGGCATCGGCAACTCCGCCGGCAGCTTCCCCGGCCTCTACACCCTCGACACGGACAGCCCCGGCGTCAGCGTCGCTCTCGCGCCCGGCCAGCCCGCCTTGATGAACGTCGACACCGCCAGCTTCACGGTGACCTTCTCCGAGGGCGTGACGGGCTTCGGCGACAACCTCGCGGATATCACGGTCAGCGGGCCGGTCGTTCCGGGCATCTCGGTCACGGCGATCTCTCCTTCGACTTACACGGTGGTCCTCACCGCAATGGTGGAAGATGGCGCCTACACCGTCCAGATTCCGGCGGCCGTCGCCAGCGATGCGGCCGGAAACCTGAACGCCGGCCCCTCCGCGAGCGTGTCGGTAACCCGCGATACGGTCGCGCCCCTGGCAACCATTTCCACGGAGGGATCCCAGTCGAACCCGGCCAGCACCACCCCGGTCTTCTTCGGCCTGACCTTCAGCGAGTCCATCCAGGGCAACTGGGCAGCCAACCTTTCCAACACCGGAACGGCCGGGCCGGTCACCTGGGTCTCCACAACATCCGACCCCGACCTGCGGATCTTCACGATCGGAGCCACCAGCATCACGGGCCAGGGAACCGTTCTCCCCGCCCTCAATCCCACGGGCCTCACCGACCAGGCCGGGAATCCGCTCACGGTCGACGTAACGGCCGCTTCCGTGACGTATGACACCCAGCCCCCGACCGTCGCCAAAATCGGCGACGGAACCACGGCCGTCGTCCTGCCCATCACCGGAACATCGCTGGTGTTCTCCGAGCCCGTGAGCGCAGCGGGAAAAAGCGCGATCGAGGCCGAAATCATCCAGATCGTGACGGGCGGCATGACCGTCATGCCCACGGTCTGGAGCGCAGACAGCATGACCCTCACGCTCAACGCGGGAGGCTCGGATCCGATCGGCGTTCTGTATGACGTGAAAGCCGATGTCTCCGACGGGCTCGGCAATGTCGCCACCAAACTGCTCCTGATCGATGCCCCCGTGGATACCACGCCCCCCACGGTCTCGACGGTTCTGGGAAACGGGGTCGACCCCTACCAGGTATCCGCTTCGCTGCAGTCCGTGCTCTTCAGCGAGCCGTTGTCACCCGAAAGCGTCACCATCCTCAGGAACGCCCTCGAAAGCGCGTGGGGCTCCACTCTGAACTTCGGGTACGTGGAAGGCCGGAAAGACTTCTGGTTCTCCGGAAGCACTTCCGGCACCTTCACCAGCGATATCACCGTCACGGTCACGGATATCGCCGGGAATGCCGCCACCCTGACCATCATCGATACCGGAGCGGATGCAACACCGCCGTCGGTGAATTCTCTGGACGGCCCGGTCAATCTCACCGCCCCCGGCACCGCCGATCTCGTGTTCTCGGAACCCCTCACGACGACCGGCCGAACGGATGTCCAGAACGCCTTGAACGCCGCAAAGAGCGGAACCGCCGCGCTCGGCTTCACTTGGCTGGGTGGCACGCTCCGGTTCGGCCCGACCACCGGAACCGCCTCCTGGACGACGGACGTCTCGGTACCGCTCCTGACCGATCTTGCCGGGAACTCCGCCGCCGATCTGCCGCTGATCATCGCCGACACGACACCCCCGACCGTGTCTCCCCTCGGAACAACGGGGCCGTACACCGTCAATCAGACCGTCGTCGATCTCGCGTTCAGCGAACCGGTGGATGCGGCAAGCCAGCTCGCGGTCAGGGAAGCCATCGCCGCGATCGTCGGCTCACCGAACATGACTTCATCCTGGAATGCGAACCGGACGGTCTTCTCGTTCATGGTGAACACCCCGGTGGTCATCACCGCTCCGATTTACTGTGACGTCACCGACCTGTCCGGGAACACCGCCAACCTGCTCCTCATCAGCGCCGGGCCGGCTTGAACCTGCCGGTGCCGATGGAAAAGCCCGAACGGATCAGCCGATGCATCCGTTCGGGCTTTGCGGGCTCTCATCCGTTCACACGGCGTTACCGGCGCCGGCGCAGTTTCTCGGCGTAGGCATTCCAGGCAGCCTGGATCTCGTCGGGGAGTTTCTCGGGAGATCGTTCAATAGATGCATCTATAGCCGCGGCGGAGGGGCTTGCGCAGAGGCGGGCGATCAGCCGGTCCTTCGCGTCATACACGTCGATCGCCATCGCGCCTTTCTCGAACTGCTTGCGGTAGACGCGGCGCACCGGGGGCGGCGGGATCACGAGCCGATTCGCGATCACGACCGGCGACGGATCATACACGATCAGCCCCTTCACGTCGTTCGGCGAAAGATACGACGGCAGCACGTACTCGTCGCGGTCGGCCACGTAATCCGACAGGATCGAGCGGAATTGGAACTCGGCCAGGTTCTTCAGGAACCGGGCCACCGTGTAGTATTTCGAGTCGCGGGCGATGCTGTTCAGATCCATCCCTCGCGGCCGCGTTTCCTCGATGACCAGCACGATCGGGCCGTAGAACTTCGCCACCGACAGGTTCGGCGAAGTGAAGATGAAATGCGACTCGGGATCGGGCATGCCTGTCTTTTCCAGCATCTCGGCCTTGCCCTTGTAGTTCTCGAACAGGTTCTTGAGCGACTCGAGCTTCGCGAACGTCCGGCGCAGCACCTGGACATGCTCCCGCCGTGCGAGATCCAGCGCCTCCGCCGTCGGCCGCCCGGCCATCTCGTGTTTCTTGATGAGCGAGCGCAGGCCGTGTGACTGGCAGTCGGTGTCGATCAGAAAATGAAAGCCAAGCAGCTCGTCCCGACCGATCCGGTCAGCCTTGCGCGTTCCGAACCCGCGGTAGACCTGGTCGAAAAATCCTTTACGGATCCGATCGAGGGCGGTTTTCGAGTTCATCGCATACATCGTCGGAGTCTCGAACGCCGCCGGCTTGGCCGCCTCAGGAACCGCCGCGTCTGCTCCCCCCCTCGGAAGATCGCCGGCAATCACCGGCTGAAGTGCCGATATGAACAATATTGGAGCTATCATCGAGCGGATCCGTCCACGCATGTCTTGGTCCCTCCATTTGTTTCCAAACGTGCCTACGCCACGGGAGGCAGGATAACACGGAAACCCGGTTGCCGTTGCGCGAGACTGCCCCGGCATGCTATCTATGGGGGGCTTTCCGGCCGGCTTCGGGCGGAATGTAATTATTTTAGTATTTATATATTTTACCATATCAAGGAGCCCGCCGATGTCCGCGGAAACGCCGGCACCCGCCCACACCCCCCCGGCATCACCGCCACCAGCGCACTCCCACCCTCACCCCCATCACCCGAGAAGCGAGCTGTTCACCCTCGCCATCGGCGCCCTGGGCGTCGTATACGGCGACATCGGCACATCGCCCCTGTATTCGGTGAAGGAGTGCTTCTCGAGGCACTCCGGCCTGCCGGTCACGCCCGAGAACATTCTCGGCATCATCTCGCTGGTGTTCTGGACCCTCACGCTGATCGTCTCGGTGAAATACGTCACGTTCGTCCTGCGCGCCGACAACGACGGCGAGGGTGGCATGATGTCGCTGATGGCCCTGGTCAAAGGCAAGCTGGCCGCCACCCGCATCTCGTCGAGCCTCCTGCTGAAGATGGCGATCTTCGGCACCTCCCTGCTCCTGTCGGAAGGCATGATCACCCCGGCCATCTCCGTCCTGAGCGCCATCGAGGGCCTCGAGATCGCCACACCCGTGTTCCGGCCGTTCATCCTCCCGCTGACGATCGGCATCCTGCTTGCCCTGTTCCTCATCCAAAAACGCGGCACTGGCAGCGTGGCCCGCATCTTCGGCCCGATCATGCTCGCCTGGTTCTGGACGATCGGCCTCCTGGGCCTCGCCTGGGTCATCCGCAGCCCCGCGATCCTCGAAGCCATCAACCCCTGGCACGCCCTGAACCACTTCCTCCGGAACGGCTTCCACGGCTTCCTGCTGCTCGGCTCGGTCGTCCTGTGCGTCACCGGCGCCGAAGCCCTCTACGCCGACATGGGCCACTTCGGCCGCAAGCCCATCGTCATCGCCTGGTACTGGTTCGCCTACCCCTGCCTGCTCCTGAACTATTTCGGCCAGGGCGCCCTGCTTCTGGTCCACGGCGGCCAGTTCCAGGACAACCCGTTCTTCAGCCTCGCCCCGCAGGCGCTCGTCATTCCCCTCGTCCTTCTCTCGACGGCCGCCACGATCATCGCATCCCAGGCCCTCATTTCGGGCGCCTTCTCCCTCACCCAGCAGGCCATGCACCTCGGCTACTCGCCCCGCCTCACCGTTCGCCACACCTCCAGCCAGGCCCACGGCCAGATCTTCGTGCCCGAAATCAACATCCTGCTGATGTTCGCCTGCGTCGCCTTCGTCCTCGTCTTCCGCGAATCCTCCAACCTCGCCGCCGCCTACGGCTTCGCCGTCACCGGCACGATGGTCATCACCTCGCTCCTGCTGTACCGCGTCATGGTCGACACCTGGAACTGGCCACGCTACAAAGCCCTGCTCCTGTCCGGCCTCTTCCTCGCCGTCGACCTGCCCTTCCTCGCCGCCAACATCGGCAAGATCTTCCACGGCGGCTGGGTGCCCTGCCTCGTCGGAAGCTTCCTGTACATCCTCATGTCGACCTGGAACAAAGGCCGGCGCGCCCTCTCCTACGAACTGCAGAAATCCCTCCTCCCCGTCGACGGATTCCTGAAAGAAGTCGAGAAAGTCGGCGTGATGCGCGTGAAAGGCACCGCCGTCTTCATGACCTCCAACGTCGACGTCGTCCCACCCGTCCTCCTGCATCATTTCAAGCACAACCACATCCTGCACGAACGAGTTATATTTTTATCTATTATATCTGAGCATATTCCCGAAGTGCCGCACGAACGGCGCATCGAGATCCGCGACATGGGCCACGGCTTCTGGAAGATGGTCGCCCGGTTCGGCTTCATGGAAACCCCCAGCGTGCCCGAGATTTTCCGCGCCGCCGGGGAAACGGGCCATCCGGTGAAGCTGCTCGACACCAGCTTCTTCCTGGGCCGCGAATCCCTGCTGCTGACCGGCCAGTCCGACATGCCCCACTGGCGCAAATGGCTGTTCCGGTTCATGTCCCGCAACGCCCGCGAAGCGACCGCCTTTTTCGGCATCCCGCCCACCCGCGTGCTGGAGCTCGGCTGCCAGATCGAACTCTGACAATCCGGTTTCGGAACCGGCCGTTGACGTGATATCACAGGGAAACTTCCTGTTCGAAAGGGAAACCGCATGAAACGACACACCCTCCTCGTCCCGCTCCTGCTCGCCGCCCTGACGTTCGGAGCCCCGGACACAGCGACGGCCGGCGCCTACGACCAGCTCATCGAGATCGGCGGCCAGCCCGGCAATGTGCCGGAGCCCTCACCCCCGACGCCCGTCGAGCCGCAGCCGAGTTACGACGACTCCAGCAGCTCGGATTCCGGCAGCAGCTCCTCCTCTTCCGACAGCTCCTCCTCCGGCAGCTCGTATTCGGGGAGCAGCGACACCTCTTCGGGCTACGAGAGCAGCTCCGGCTCCGACAGCGGGTCGAGTTATTCGAGCTCCGACAGCGGCTCGGAAAGCTCGGGAACCGGAACCGGCGTTCCCTTCCAGGGCTTCTTCAACCTGTTCAAGGCGAAACCGGTCGATCACGTGAAGAAGGCAGCCGAGATCGGCACCCGCGCCGACCGGGCCTACGAGCGCGGCAACTACCGTGACGCCGTCAAATACTACAAGCGCGCCCTCAAGCACACCCCGCTCGATGCGGAGCTGCTGCGCAAACTCCAGCGCGCCGAAAGCTCTCTCGCCGCCAGCCGGGCGGAAAAGGAACGCGAGGAGCGGAACCGCCGTCGCCAGCGCGAAACGGCACAGAAGAAGCCGTCCCCTCCCCCGCTGCCGCCCCAGCTGAGGCCCTCCACGCCGAAGCCGAGGCCGGTTCCGGTCATCACGGCCCAGCCGGATCCGTTCGTTTCCGCCACGCAGACCCGCTCGAACCTGCGCGACATCAAGTCGCGCATCGACGCCCTCCGGAAGGCCGGATCGCTCCAGAATATCGACACCCTGATCGCGAAATACGCCGCCACCTGGGCCCAGGCCATCACCCGGAACGACCTTTCCGAAAAAGACCGGGAAAGCCTCCAGCTCGATATCCCCATCCGGGAGAGCGACGAGAACGGCCGCAAACCCCTCTCTCTCGGACGGGATGACACGCCCGCCACGCCCCAGGAGCCGTATTACGGCGAAAACAAGGATCTCGAGCAGATGCTCGCCCGGTTCAACGCCGACCGCGCCGCGGCCGGTGCCGAGATGCTGGGGGAGCGGACCGTCGGAAACCTCGTTCCCGAGCCCATCGCCAACCAGTATGAAAACGTGCTCGGCCTGGGCAAGGTCACCGTCGAGCTCCAGGGCGGCAACACCGCCGGCGCCGTAAAGGAAGGGATCGATATCGTGATCGGCAAACTGGGGATGCCCCAGGCATCCTTTGCCGTCGATGGCGGCCGCATCTACGCGAATACCGCCTTCACCGCCCTGAACAAGTTCATGGAGGACTCGACCCGGGCCGTCGGCGGCACGTTCGACCGCAAGGCATTCTGGGAGTCCCTGCGAGGCCAGATGTCCACGGGCCAGAAGTGCGTCATGGAATGGATCGGAGGACCCGGTGGAAAAGAATAACATGAAGTATATTCTTACAGGTATTTTTCTGCTGTCTCTCGCTCTCTCGCCGGCCGTTCTGGCCCAGACAGGGACCGAGGCTCTCCTGAACACCACGCTCGCCATTCCGGCATCCTGCCCCATCGCCGTGCGATGGGTCCAGCCGCCGCTGGGTCACACCGCCGCGGAGCAGGCGAAACTGCGCATCCCTGAGATGCGTTTTTCCGTCGACGCGAACGGCAACCCCTGGATCGGCTTCGACGATCGCCGCATCGTCAGCCCGGCGAACGGGTTCCGGGCCAGGACATCGGTGCCGTTCACCGGCTTCGTCCATCTCGACAACGGCGCCATGATCGTCTCGACGGTCACCAAACTCGGCTTCCTCACGACGCCGGCACCGGCGGCGAATGAAGAAACCGACTTCCCGATCGTCCCCTTCCAGCCGATCGCCCAGCTTCCGGCCCTGTACGGCCGCCTGTTCGCCGGCGCCGGCGACACCCTGTTCGTCGCCATCTCCCGTCCCGGCGGCAAGAACGAGCTGTACCGGCTGAAAAAGGGCGCCATCCTGAAAGGCTTCGAGAAGCTCCTCGAGATCGACGGCGAGATCACGGCCGTGGCCGCGAATGAAACCCGCATCTTCGCCGCGACAGCCCGCCGGATCTACGAGGTGAACCCGGCCACGCAGAGCGCAACGCCGGTCATGGCCGACGTGCAGCACCCGATCACGGGGCTGGCGCTCCACCCCGTCAAGGGCCTCCTCGTCTCGACGACGCGGGGCGTGTTGTATCTCGTCGGGGAAACGGCCCTGATCCTCATCGAGACCTCCACCCCCCGCATCTGCGTCCGCAACGGCTCCCTCTACGTGCTCTTCCCGGCCTTCCTCGGCGTCGCGGCCCTCGACAACGTCGGCTCCCTCGCCGCACTCTTCCCGTAAATCCCGACCTCGCCCCGCACGACCCGGGGAATTGGAGCAACGACAGGCCGTAGGGGCGCATCGCGATGCGCCCGCCTGGCAGGATCTTCAGCCCCTCACGACGTCCGGCAATGCCGAACGTTGTTCTATTTTCATCGGAATAAAAAGAGCGAGGGGAGAATCCTCCCCTCGCTCCGTGGATCTCGGCCCGGTCAGAGCTGACGCAGGAAGGCGACCAGTTGCTTCTTTTCCTTCGCGGTGAGGCGAAGCTGCTGGATGAGGTTGAAGAACTCGACCGTGTCTTCCAGGGTCAGGCAGCGGCCGTCATGCATATAGGGGGGCGAATCTTTCACCCCGCGCAACGGGAAGGTCTTGATCGCCCCTTCCGGCCGGATATACTGCTTGTGAACCATTTCGGAGGCATAGAACCGCTCCACCTGCAGATCGTGCATCATGTTGTCGGTGTAGGCCGGCCCGGAATGACACTCGAGGCACTTTCCCTTGCCGAAGAAAATCTTCTGACCGGCCATTTCGTCGTCCGTGGCCTTCTTCGGATCGAGCTTTCCGTAGATGTCGAGCTTCGGGGCCGGCGGGAAGTCGAGCAGCGCCTCGAACTCGGCCATGAAATGCACCTGGCTGGCCCGTTCCAGCACGTTGACGCCCTTTTTCGTGGCAATGCAGGGGTCCCCGTCGAAATACGCGGCCCGCTGCTCGAACTCGGTGAAATCCTCGATGGTCTTGAGCGCGCGCTGCGAGCCGAACAGCCGCTGCTGGTTGACGCCGCGCAGGGACGGCGTGTTGATGCGGTTCCGGTGGGCCTGAGGCCGGATATCGCCGACGAGGTGGGTCGCGCGGTTCGTGTGGCCGTTGGCATGGCAGTCGAAGCAGGTGACGCCAAGGCTCGGCTTCACGGTCTTGCGGTCATCCGTGGCGTTGAACTGCTGCTGCGGGAACTGCGTCACCAGGAGCCGGAGCCCCTCGAGCTGCTTGGGGTTCAGCAGGCCGTTGAACAGTTCGTAATAATTGTCGATTGTCACGAGCTTTCCCTGCGAAACGTCGCCCGCTTCCTTGTGGGTGGTCAGATACATCGGGGGCGGGAACTCGGGCAGGAACTGCTCGGGCAGGTCATAATCGAGATCGAACCGCTCCAGCCGCGGAAGCTCCCGAATCACGTGTTTCGGGAACGTCATGCCGCCGACCGAGTGCTCGATGAACGCGAGCGGCTTGTAAGGGAAGATGCCGCGCGACTTGATCTCTTCGGGCGTCAGCTTCGCCAGCTTATCGAAGGTCATCCCTTCCGGCAGACGGGCCGTCGGGCCGACCGGAAGCGGCTTTCCACGGGACATGGTCGCCCGGGGATCGACCCGCCGCGACAGGTCGAACCGCGCGTTCAGGTAGTCCATGTGCTCTTTCATCACCATGGGTTTCCGGGCGATGTCCTTCTCCATGGTGGCCTCGAAGGGCTCGGCAACGCTCGTCGGGGCGAAGCTCGATTCCCGGGGCTGGTCCAGAACCGTCTGGGTTCCTCCCCAACCGATCCCGAGGCCGGCAAACAGGCAGCATAAAGCAATACCGATGGTTTTTCTCACTGGATCCTCCATCATCTAATATCTCTCTGAGAACTTCTGGATCCATGGTAACCCATTCCGACACCCGGATCAAGGATGCAGGGGGGCACCGGATATATCCATCGTAATTTCCCGGATGGGATCAATATGATCTACTACACCTGGAGGCTGAAGTCTCACCTCAAAGGAATAGCATGTCTGATTGAATTTGAAATAATTGAACTCGACAGCGTAAAAATAAACGACGACCCCATGGTCTTTTTGCATGACGAGTTCCTTGAGATTCGAACTGCTTGCATCATCAACTCTTTCACCATTCGGTTTTTCAAGAGTAATTCGATGTTTGAAATTCTTGGCAACAGAAGAAAATTCATCGATGGAAAAGTTCTTATTGAGAGTGCGATGAAATTCTTTGAATCCTGCCAGATTTCTTTGACTCTCATAATGGCTGCACAACAGGAAAAGGCCACACAAGACGAAAAATGAAATGAGCATCAAGAGCGGTTTCATCGAAGTGAAGTTTTCCTTTGTGCATTGAAATCAATCATATATTTTATAATATACCACAATTATGCCGATTTGGCAGCTCAAAAATGACGGATACACCTCGATCGAATCTGAACTGCTTGAGGGATCTGGCATTTTTTTCGCATGTCTGACAGAAAGCCCGTGGTCTCAGGAAAACAGGGCGCCGATGCTCTCGCCGGTATGGATGCGGTCGATGGCCTTGGCGAACAACTGGGCCACCGACAGGATCTGGAGGTTGGGCAGTTTTTTCGCCTCGGGCACCTCGACGGTGTTGGACACCATGATGGCGGTCAGATCCAGCGCTTTCAGCCGCTCCATCGCGGGGCCGCACAGCACGGCGTGCGTGGCGCCGGCATAGAGTTTCCGGGCCCCGGCCTTGCGCAGGGTTTCGACGGTCGAGACGATGGTGCTGGCCGCGGCGATCTCGTCGTCGAAGATGATCGCGTCCTTGCCGCTCACCTCACCGATCACGAGGCCGTGTTTGACCTTCTCGTCGTTGATCCGGCGCTTGTCGATGATGGCCATCGGGATGCCCAGCCGCTCGGCGAACTTTCCGGCGCGCTTGCCGCCGCCCGCGTCGGTCGCCACGGCCACGGCGTTGCCCAGGTCGATCGTCTTCCGGGCATGCTCGGCGAGGGTCGGGATCGCACTCAGATGATCGACGGGGATCGAAAAGAAGCCGTGCACCTGGTCCGAGTGCAGATCCATCGTCAGAACCCGGTCGGCGCCGGCGGTCTGCAGGAGGTCGGCCATGAGCCGGCCGGTGATCGAGATCCGGGGCGCGTCTTTCTTGTCCGAGCGGGCGTAGGAGAAATACGGGATCACGGCCGTGATGCGTTTGGCCGAAGCGCTCCGCAGGGCATCGAGCAGGATGAACAGTTCCATGATGTGGTCACTCACCGGCTCGGTGAACGACTGGATGACGAAGATGTCGCGCTCGCGCACGTTTTCCTGGATCTGGACCGAGATGTTGTCGTTCGAGAACGTCGAGATGTCGAGCTTCCCGAGGCGGATTCCCAGATGCTCGGTCACCTCTTCCGCGAACTTCTGGTTCGATCTCCCCGCGAACACCTTCAGCAAATCGATCATGACCGCCTCCCGCTTGCAGGATGGAAGGAAATTCCTTCCCGGGCATGGTATCGTTCTTCCGGTCATTTCATCAATCACCATTCTGATCCGGACATCCGCTCCGGGAAAACTTTCTATCACGAGGAATATATGAAACGTCTGTTCCTGATCGCCGCCCTGACGTTCTCGCTCTGCCCGGCCTTCGCAGCCACCCCGGCCCCGGCCTCGAAGCCGGCAGCCACGGAGGCCGTCGACACGGCCGGCATCCCCGCCGACGTCCAGGCCCGCGCCGTAGCCGGGCTGGTCAAGAAACACGGGGAAACGCACCGCGCCCGGATCGAAGCCGGCGTGGCCCAGGCCGCCCCGTTCTGGCGCGCCGAGGACGGCTCTCACGACGAGTTCGTGACGTTCTGCCTCGACCAGTTCGTCGCCGACCCGGCAGTCCTGAAAGAGACGTTCGACCGGCTCCAGGAGAACTTCGAGTCGATCAACGGCTACTTCCACCGGCTGACGCGTGACCTGAAGCGGCCGCTCGATCTCGATATCGGTGATTGTCTGCCGCTCGACGAGGCGTTCGCCAAGCTTGATCCGTCGAACCATCTGCAGGACGACCTGTTCCGGGTGAAGATCGCCTTCATCACTCTGCTCAACTTCCCGCAGACGACGCTGGCCGAAAAACTCGGGAAAGGCCCGTCCTGGACCCGCGAGGAGTGGGCCCGCACCCGCCTCTGCGACTCGTATTCGGCCCGCGTCCCGTCAGCGGTCCGGCAGAAAGTCAACGACGCCGAGATCGAGGCCGAGGCGTATGTGAATGACTATAATATTTTCGCCAGCTACCTGTTGAACTCCGAAAAGAAGACGATCTTCTCGAACGATCTCAAGCTGATCAGCCACTGGGGCCTGCGCGACCACCTCTCGACCCTGTATGCCCAGGCCGACGGCCTGATCGGCCAGGAGATGCTGTTCAAGGTGATGGAGCGGGTCATCGACCAGTCGATCCCGCAGATGGTCGTCAACAAGCCCGTCTACTGGGACCCCGTCGCGAACACCGTGTTCGAGAAGGCCGGTAACGGGTTCAAGCAGATCGAGGCCGCGCCCGAGCCCGACACCCGCTACGCGAAGATGCTGGTGAACTTCCACGCCCAGCGCCTGGTCGACCCGCTGTATCCCAAGTATCCGCGCTACATCGACCGCCGCTTCGACCTGATGCGCCAGATTCCCGAGGCCGAGGTCGAGAAGCTGCTCGTCTCGCTGATCTCGTCAGACGCCGCGGCCCGCACCGGTGAACTGATCTCGAAGAAGATCGGCCGCAAGCTGCGCCCGTTCGATCTGTGGTATTCCGGCTTCAAGGTCGCCGGCGAGCTGCCCGAGAAGGAGCTGAACCAGAAGGTCCGCGACGCGTATCCGAACCTGCAGGCGTTTGCCCGCGACATCCCGAACATCCTGAAGTTCATGGGCTTCGAGGAACAGAAGGCGAAGTTCATCGCCGGCCGCATCGCCGTCGAGCCGGCCCGCGGCGCAGGCCACGCGACGCCCGCGATGATGCGCACCGACCGGTCCCACCTGCGCACCCGCGTTCCCAAGGGCGGCATGGACTACCAGGGCTTCAACACCGCGATGCACGAGCTCGGCCACTGCACCGAGCAGGTGCTCTCGCTGTACGGGGCCGACCACTACCTGCTCGGCGACGTGCCCAACACGGCCTGCACCGAGTGCTTCGCGTTCCTGTTCCAGAGCCGCGACATGGACGTGATCGGCATGAAGCTCGACGATCCGGCCGTCCAGCACCGGAACACCCTCGACACGTTCTGGTCCGCCTACGAGATCTCGGGTGTCGCCCTCGTCGACCTGCGCGTCTGGCGCTGGCTCTACGACCACCCCGACGCGACCCCGGCCCAGCTGAAGGAAGCCGTCATCACGATCGCGAAGGACGTCTGGAACGCCTACTACGCCCCGGTCTTCGGCATCAAGGACAGCACCGTGCTCGGCATCTACTCGCACATGCTGGCCTACCCGCTGTATCTCAGCGACTACCCGCTCGGCTACATGATCAGCTTCCAGATCGACGAGTTCATGCGCGGCAAGAACATCGGCACCGAGATGGAACGCATCTGCAAGCAGGGCTGCCTCACCCCCCGCCAGTGGATGATCGGCGGCGTCGGCAGCGACATCTCCCCCGCCGCCCTCATCAAGGCCGCCAACGAAGCCGTCACCGCCCTCCAGAAGACCTGGCTCTAACCTCGCCCCAAACCACATCCCCCGTCGCCAGACCCATGGCGATGGGGGATGTTTCATTCACAGGTCACAACGCTGCCATCTATTCGCAAATAAATATTATTATATATATCAAGCGAGTTCCTGATATTCCCCGACATGGCGTTTTTTTCGCGTTCTTCGATTCATCGGTCACCTTTTTTTGCGCACCGATTCCGTGAGCGGCCGTTTTTTCGGGGGGTGGTCACTCGGCCTGGGCTCAACAAAACCATATTTTTGAAGGAATTCGCCGGGAGACATGATCGGGATGGGAAATGCCTCCTGAACCGACTGGTTCAGAATATGGCGACGGTCGAGAGAAATGAGGATGTCGGCTTTCGCCTTGATGGCGCCGGCCAGGACATGTGTATCTTTCGGGGAAGTAACCTTTGCCCACCTGGCCTTTTCAGCGGCGGTTGGAGAATCGCACAGCGACAGGCGCAAAGGCCCGATGATACGGCAAAACCAGACCCATAAAGGCCTTCCGAGAAGATCTTTGATATTTGCCTTGGCCTCGTGCATGACGAGACGGGTTGCGGAAAGCCGGACCTTGCCTTCAGCCGCGATATTCAGAAGGCGGGCGCTTCCGCCCTCCGGTGAATTAGCGGCAGTGACCAGGATGCAGGCATCAAGAAACAATCGCAGGGGAATCGGCATCAGATACGATCTTCCTCGGCAAATTCATCGAGCTGTTTCCTGGTATACCGGCGGATCTCTTTTTCCTCGGCAGATGACAGAGATTTCTCGAAGGCCTCGGCAAAGGTCGTTTCCTCGATTCCTTTTTGTTTCGTGATGATCTGAACGGCTTTCATGAGAAGATCGGACATCGCTATTCCGGTGGAGGCAGACAGGATCTTCAGTTCCTTGTGCATTTCATCCGTCAGCCGCAACGTAAGCGTTTTCATGGAAAGCCCCCCTTTGCAAACAAAATTGCGTTCTCAATAAGAATGATAGCATGATTTAGTAAACATGCAATCATGCTGACCAACACCCTCGACTCGTTCTGGTCCTCCTACGAGATTTCGGGCGCCCCGGTCTTCGGCATCAAGGACACCACCGTGCTCGCCTAGCCGCTGTATCTGAGCCCCCCCTGCCGCATGCCGGCTAGCTATGTCGATGGCGCCATGTTCCCTGATTTGATATCTTGAACGGAAATGGTGTGTCTGCGTGAGGAATCCTTGGAATTCACCGGGAGGCGGTGAGTGGGAGAGGAAAAGGGAAGCCAGCCGACGACATCCATGTCGGACGGCACATCTGTGGCCACCGAATCTCCCGAGTTTTACAAGGATCTCGTAGAGACGCTGCAGGTTCTCGTCTGGCAAGTCGATTCCCAGGGGCGGTTCACCTTTCTCAATCCGGCCTGGGAAAAATGCTCGGATACTCTCGTCATGAAATGCTGGGGCGGACATTTTCCGAGTTTCAACCTCCAGATTCCGTGTCCCCTCTGAAACAGGAATTTCTCAGCTCTCTCGAAGCAGAAACGTGTCCGTCTATAGAAACGGTTCTTGTCGGAAAATCCGGCAACCGCGTCCATCTGGCTTTTCATGCCACTGCCCTGCGAGATGAGAACGAGACACGCATCGGATTTCGCGGGACGGGCTACGACATCACGGAATTCAAGCAAACCGAGCAACGACTGCGCGAGAGCGAGGAGAGATACCGATCCGTTGCAGAACTGACCGGAGAGTGGATCTGGGAACTGGATCGTGCCGGGAACCATACGGCTTCCAACGGGGTTCTCACGACCATCCTCGGGTTTCCTCCCGAGGAATTTCTCGGGAAATCGGCCTTTTCCTTCATGCATCCGGATGACCAGGCAACCGTCGAAGCGGAACTACCCCGACTTCTTGCCGAAAAGCGGGGCTGGCGCGGCTGGATCGTCCGCTGGCGTCACCGGGACGGAACCTATCGATTTCTCGAAAGCAATGCGAAACCGATGTTCGACGCAACCGGGCAGATGTGCGGATATCGAGGATCGGATCGGGATGTGACCGAGCGTATCCAGGCCGAGCGTATGGCGCAGATCCTTCATGAAGTTGTCATCAGCCTTTTCTCTTGCAGCAATTTGCGCGACGGGGCGGAAAAAGCCCTTCATGCCATCCTTCAGTTCGATTTTGTCGACTGTGGGGGTTTTTACTTCCCCAATTCCGCAGATGGATCGCTCGACCTGATCGCGCATCACGGGCTATCGAGCGAGTTCACGGCAGCCGTTGCGCATATCCCTGTGAATTCCCCCAAATTATCGCGGTATCAGAGAGGGGAAGCATGGTATGGAGCCTATGACGACATGCATATTCCCGGCATCCCTCCAACGAATACGGAGGGGTTGCGCGCCATCGTCAGCATCCCGATTATGTGCCAGGGACAATTGCTGGGCATTCTCAATCTGGCGTCACACCTCTTCGATTCCATTCCCCCTGAATCGCGTCGCGCGCTGGAAACCATCGCGATTCAGATCGGCGAAACCGTATTGCGCCTTCGTGCCGATATCGCCTTGCGGGAGACCGAGGAGATATTCAGACATTTCATGGACCGCAGCCCTATTTATGTGTTTTTCAAAGATGAAAACCGCAGATATCTCCGAATGAGCAGCAATTATGCCGAGCTGGTGGGAAAGCCCAGGAAGGAATTGATCGGGAAGACCGTGGAAGACCTCTTCCCGCCCGAGCTGGCCAGGGAAATGCATGCGGAGGAACAACGGGCTTTTTCCGAAGGGAAGACGATCGTCATCGAGTCTGAATTGCACGGACGCTGGTACAGCACCATCCGATTTCCCATCATGTTGGAAGGCAAACCCCGCTATATTGCCGGATATGCCATAGACATCACCGACCGGAAGCTGGCGGAAAACGCGGTTGCCGCCGAGAAAGAGCGGCTGGCCATCACCCTTCGCAGCATCGCGGACGGGGTCATCACGACGGACACCCATGGCCGGATCGAGATCATGAACAATGTCGCCGAGCTTCTGACCGGCTGGAAGCAGGAGGAAGCCCGGGGAAAACCGCTTTCCGACGTCTTCCATATCATCGACGAAATCAACCGCCAGCCGTGCGAGAGCCCGTTCAACAAGGTTCTTGCGACAGGTGACATCGTCGAAATCGATGGTCACACGGTGCTGATATCGCAGGAAGGAACCGAGCGGGTGGTGGCCTACAGCGGAGCTCCCATCAGGGATTGGAGCAACACCATCACCGGGGTGGCCCTGGCTTTTCGCGACATGACGGAAAAGCAGCGTTTCCTGGACATCCTTCGACGCATGGACAAGCTCGATTCCCTGGGTATCCTGGCCGGCGGCCTCGCGCATGATTTCAACAATCTTCTGTGCGGGATTCTCGGCCATCTGGACCTGGCTCGCATGCACAGCACGAAAAATCCGGACGCACAGAAACATCTCGATGAGGCCCTTGGCGTCTTCAGCCGGGCCCGGGATCTGACCCGGCAGCTCCTCACCTTTTCCAAGGGGGGAGCGCCAAGGCGGAAAACGGTTCCGTTATCCCCGGTGATCCTGCAGAGTGCGGCGTTCGCCCTTTCAGGATCGAATGTCAGGTGCGAGTATCGCCTCGCCCGGGATCTCTGGCTCTGCGATTTCGACGAGAACCAGATCGGGCAGGTGGTCGACAACATCGTCATCAATGCCCAGCAGGCGATGCCTCAGGGCGGCAACATCGAAATATCGGCGAATAACCTCATTCTCAAAGACGGGGAGATTCCCTCGCTGCCGGGCGGCAAATACGTGAACGTGTCCATCGCCGATACCGGCATCGGTATTCCCGGGGATCTGCTCGTCCGGATCTTCGATCCCTTTTTCACGACCAAGCCGAAGGGAAACGGGCTCGGCCTCTCGATGTGCCATTCCATCATGCAGAAGCACGAAGGATTCATCGGGGTCGATTCCGTGCCGGGAAAAGGAACCGCCTTCCATCTCTACTTCCCTGCGTCAGACCAGGCGATTGCGGAGCGGGCGCCTGTCAGCATCGCGACGCACCAGGGAACCGGAAGGATCCTGATCATGGATGACGAGGAGTTCATCCGGGACGTCATGGCCACCATGCTTGCAACCATGGGATACACTCCTGTCGAATCGGAGAACGGCCGTGAAGCATTGGGTCTGATCGAGGAGTCACGGGAGAAGGGGGAACCGTTCTGCGCGGCCTTTTTCGATCTGACGATCCCCGGCTCCATGGGCGGCAAAGAAGCGATCAGAGAAGTGCGCAAGATGGTTCCCGACCTGCCGGTCTTCGTCGCAAGCGGGTATTCCGATGATCCGGCGATGGCCTGGCCACAAGATTTCGGCTTTACGGACAGCATTCAGAAGCCCTATCGGCTCAAGGATCTGGCGGATTTACTGAGCAGGCATCTGAAGAGCCGGGAAATACGTTGAACACCGGAATCAGCTTGTCAGGGTTCCTGTAGTTCAATCGCCTGGACGGGGCATTCCTGGCAAGCCTGGCGACAGGCAGCACAAGAGGGGGCGGGAACGGTTTCAACGACGACAACGGCTTTGTCGTTTTCCATGTGGAAAACCTCGGGGCACGTTCCCACGCACATACCGCAACCAATGCAGATTTCAGGGTTAACCTTCGCCTTCATCAACGGTCTCCTTCTTTCCATCGGGATGATTTGATCATATCCCGCCTCGTGCCGGTCGGGTCACTTCCGTCGCCGGCGTTTGCGGGTTTTTGTGCGGGATGAGGCATCGGGGGATTTCTTGTCGGGGGTCAGAATGCCCAGGGCATCCATTTCCGGGCGGCCGAACCAGCCGCCGGTCAGGAGATCCCCGAGACCGCCGAGGAGACAGCCCAGCCCTTCGCGTTTCACCGCCTTGCCGTCTTCCCGCCGGGCGTGGGCGAGCCGGCTGGTCCGATCCCGTTCTGCCGCTCCCGGTCCGCGTTCCGCGCAACCGCTCTCACGGCAGTAGCGATAGCTGCCACGCTCGACGAGGCAGTCGGCGCACAGGGCCTTGCCGCACGAGGCACAGACTCCGACAGACTCCTGCCGGGGATGGTTGGCGCAGGGAGCGCCGGAGTCAAAGAACGTCATTTCATCGGCCTGATCCGGATCTCGGTGCCGTCCAGGCCGGCAAGCAGAGCGGTCAGCCGCGAGGTGTCGGTATCTCCATAGTGATACGGATACAACACCTTCGGCTTGAACGCGCGGACGGCGTCCGCGACCATCTCCGGCGTCATCGTGTAGGGCAGGTTCATCGGCAGGAAGGCCACCTCGATGTTTCCGAGAGCCTTCATCTCGGGCGTATTCTCGGTGTCGCCGGCAACGTAGACCCGGGTGGAGCCGAAGGTCAGGATATACCCGTTCCCCTCCCCCTTCGGGTGGAACGGCTGCCCGTTTTCCCGCGTGTGGATCAGGTTGTAGGCGGGAACGGCCTCGACCGTGAAGCCGTCGGCCGCATGCGTGTCGCCGTTCGTCAGCACGATGATCCCGGGAAGTGCCCCGGCACAGGATGCGGTGCCGATGATGACGGTGGCATCGGTCCGGATGGGGGCGAGCGCCTTCGGGTCGAGATGGTCGGGATGATGGTGGGTGAGCAGAACGAGATCGGCTTTCGGCAAAGTCGCATAGTCGGCGAGAGAGCTATATGGATCGATATGCATCACGCGGCCGCCGAACCGGAGCATCAGGGTGCCATGGCCGATGAACGTGATCCCAAGTTCCCCGGCAGAGGTCGGGATCACGTCGACCGGGAACGAGTCAGGCTCCGCAGCCCGGGCGATCGAGTCGGTTCCCAAGCAGAGATTCAGGGCGAACAGGGCAAGAAACAGTAGTCGCAACAGCATTTCATCCTCCCGTCAATGTTATCCCGCGAACGGGTTATCTATTTTCGATCACAGTATTACAGCATGTCCCCGGTTGCAGGATTTCAAGCGAATGAAATCCCTTCACTTCTCGAAGCGAGTCGTCATTCGTCATCGGCGACGCCTTTCGGAGATCAATCCCTCTGGACCGTCAGATTGCCCTCCACGGCCACGCCACGGTTGCCATACAGGGGATTGACCTGGGTCAGGGTCATGTTGAACGTTCCTCCGACCGCCCCTTCCGGAATGGCAACGGACAGGTTGAACGGCTTGTTCAGCTTCTCGCCGGGTGGCGCCTTGTAGCTGAAGGTTTTGGTGTTCTTTCCGATGGTGAGGGACACCTCGATTCCGTAATAGAACGCCTCGGAGTTCGAGGGATTGTCCGAAATGGCGCTTCCGGAGATGGTGACGATCCCAACATGATGGACCTTCCCGGAATACGAGTACACATCCCAGAATTTCGGTGACGTCAACGTGGGGGGGGTGACCAGCTCCGCGCCGGAGATGGTGTATTTGATATGGTGGCATCCCCACTCGGCGACACCGTTGACGCTTCCGCCGGCCGGGGCAGCAGATCTCGGCTGCTCCGTTTTCGGCTCATCCGCCTTCGGTTTCACCGTGACATGGCAGGTGTAATCACGCTTCGAGCAGAAGCTGTCGGTAACTTCGAGCCGGACGGATTCGGTCTTTTTGGCGGTGCGTCGGAAGACAGGGCCGGTCGGCTCCATCCTGACGCCATCGACATACCATCGATAGTGAAGAATATCCTTCGCTTCCCTTCCCCGCAGGGAGGCTTTCAATTCGTATACTTGCCCCTCCTGGGGGTTGCACACCCTCGGATTGGTGAACACCTTGAAGCCGGTCCGATCGAGAATCCGTTCCGCGCTCGCTTTCAGATCCTCGACTTCGCGGGCTGCCTCATCGAGGGTCACCCGATCCTTGTCCTGTTCACAGCTCGTCAGCGCGATGGCGCCGTATCTCGTATTATAGTTTTGACGATAGTTCAGGAAACCTTCACACAGGTCCTTCACTTCGGCGGCAGCGTCTTCACGTTCGGATTCCAGGTTGGAATTCAGCTTGCCCCGAACCATGGAAAGCCATGTGAGATACGACTGAAATCCGGCTTGCCAGCCCTCCACCTCGGAGGGATACCCCGTCCCGGTCATCTCCCACTGGGCCGTGGAGCGCGTGATGAGCGATGCTTTCTGCCCGGCGTGGACATATTCATGCTTGATGGTTGCCGCCCAGTCCGCCGTGGCCTTGAAGTCTTCCGTTCCCGGGTCCTGGCTACGGCTCGAGCCCGTAATGACCTCTTCGGCCATTTTTTCGTTCAGGGTGATGACCTTGGTATCGACATTGGTATCCGCATTGTCGTTGTCTTCCACGGGACCGACCCGGATTTTCCCCGTATCGAAGCGACTGCGGAGCTCCGTCGCGGCGGATTCACCTTCGAATCTGCGATAGAAGCCGACGATGGAATCGATCGCCTTCTGCTGATGGGGCGTGAATTGTTGCGGCTGGTTTGCAGCCGGTGCCTGGGGAGTCACCACTGGAGCGGGAGCCGGCGCCGGAGAGGCGGGGGTGGGTTTCTTGTCCTTTTTTCCCAGGACCTCTTTTTTCCAGGGCTGTTCGACGTTTTTCTTCCAGAACGAGGAAAATCCTCCTGCGTAGGCCGTTGCCGAAACGAGCACACACAGAACCAGCACCAGAGCTCTCATTGAATCCTCCAATCGATTGAACCCCCTTCATCTGATTGCGCAGGGATTCCCGATACATTCTCCACATATATACCACTTCCGTGGAATGAGAGCCGCCGAAGGGAGACACATTGCAACCGGATGAATGTATACAGAACGGTATTTCAAATCGTCTCGAAACGCACCCACTATTTGGATGCCCCGGATCCGTGTGGTATTCTTGCGCCATCCGGACGCCGCCGGCCCACTTCCCGCCTCGTGCGGGTCGGGTCCGGCTGAACTGCGCCATCCGGGCGCCGCCGGCCCACTTCCCGCCTCGTGCGGGTCGGGTCCGGCTGAACTGCGCCATCCGGGCGCCGCCGGCCCACTTCCCGCCTCGTGCGGGTCGAATCATCTGATGTGTGGGAGATAAAGCTTGTCCAGATCAAATCAGGGAGATGACAGGCCGATCGTTCTGGAAATCGGGGGGAAAGGGCAGGGCGGCTGTCTCTGGAAAGCCGTCTCCCTGATCGTCTTCGCGGGAATTCTGTTTTATCTCGGCGATTATTACCTTGGCGCAGAAGCCACGGCCGCCTGGCGTCTCTCCTCGATCACCCGGGAAGAGGTCGACAAAGACAGCATCAATGCCTGGTTCCGTTCGATCCAGTATGACGTGATGCTCGCGGATCCCTCGGGGGGATCCAGTCTCCGCGGGACGATCACGGATATCGGAGGGACAAGTATCCGGGATTTCCACAACGGTGATCTGGTCGATGCCCGCATCGTCACAGGGCGCTTCTCCGGCTGGAGATACCTTGCGGGAATCCGGGCCCGGGAGAATTCCATCCGCGTGATCCCTCATGGGGCGGGCGGCCGGTAACCCGCTCCAGATCTGCTGCGGCCATTCCTTCTGTCACCTGGCCCACATTGCGAACGGCCGGCCATTCGCTTCATCAGAGTCGTCGCACGCCCGTCCCGGCCGATGTATCATCCCGGTGAAGAACAACCCTCCCAGGAGGATGACATGCGGGACATGAATCATACCCGGCTGCTCATGGGTGCCGCAGCTCTCGCCTTGGTGCTGGCAGCCCCTGCACCGGCTCTGGCTGAAACAGTTGAGGAGCTGGTGAAGAAGGGAACCGAGCTCGGCCGGCAGAAGCAGTATGCGGAAGCCGCCAATATCTTTGAATTGGCTCTGAAGCAGGACCCCGGAAACGTCCGGGCCCTGTATGCCTACGGCCTGGCCTTGACCAGACAGGGGCGGCTGAACGACGCCCGGGCGGTCGTTTCCCGGCTCGAACCGTCAGACCCCGCCAAGGCCGCGCAGCTTCGCGGAGAGCTCGAAAAGCTCCCGGCGAAGGAAACGGCCATCGGATCGCTCACGGCCGGATTGAGGCTCGCAGCGACGGATGCACGGCAGAAAGCCTGCGCAGCCCGGAAAAAGATTCTCCTTGGCGCCATGGAGATGTATTTCATGGATCATTCCGATGCGACGCTGTCGGGGGACATTCAGGCGACGCTTCTCGCTGATGGCCTGCTCAAGGAGCGTTACACCTGCCCAACGGACGGCCAGATAACGGTCGCCTTCTCGGATGGAATCGCGAAAATCACCTGCCCGCATCATCCGCCCTTGGAAATGAAGCTCGATACCGGGAATCCGATGCCCGGCGGCCAGGTGCCGGCTGCGCCTACCGGAATGAATCCCGTCGCGCCGAAAACACTGACTCCGGCGCCAACCACGTCAGCCCCCGAAGAGGAAGAGCTGATCGTTATGCTCAGCAAGGGCACCATGAAACTGAAGGACCGACGTACCGGGGACATCGTGGTGAACGGCCCGGAAGCCGATTCGATCGGCGGGGTGACGGTCATCCGGGACGGCATGTGCGGCTTCACGCGGGAAGGCCTGACCGGATATTTCGACCTGTCCGGCAGCGAGGTCATTCCGCCGTCCTTCGAGCGCGGCAAGCCGTTCTCGGAAGGAGTCGCCGCTGTGATGAAAGGCCGGCTCTGGGGGTTCATCGACAAGACAGGGGCGTGGAAGATCGAGCCCGGCTTCGTGCATGCCGATGAGTTTTCCGAGGGGAAAGCCTTCGTGAAGACCAATGCGAAATCAGGCTTCATCGGCCCGGATGGAAAGTTCCTCTTCCGGGTGGAGGCCGACTCGGCAGGCCCGTTCCGGCAGAACCGGTGCCGGATCACCGTCGGGGACAAACACGCCTTCATCGATGAGAAAGGCCAGATCGTCGTTCCTCCAACCTTCAACCGGGCCGGCGAGTTCGGCGAAGGCCTGGCCCCCGTCAAAACCGAGAACGGCCTCTGGGGATTCATCGATCCGTCAGGGAAGATGGCTGTCCAGCCGCAGTTCGAGGATGTCTGTTCGAGCGACCGGGGTGTTCTTCTCAAGACGTTCTCGGGCGGGCTGATTCCCGTGAAAAAGGATGGCCTGTGGGGGTATATGAACCCCGCCGGCGAGCTCGTCATACCCTGCCGCTTCACGACAGCCCATCCGTTCAGGAACGGCGCCGCGGAAGTGCTGGAGGGTCAGAACGCCTTCTTCATTGGCCCGGACGGCGAGGAAATCGTGACCCCGAACCGGCCTTCCGTCCCGCCTCCTCCGCCTCCACGCTGATTGCGACTGCACACCCAGCAGACGATAATATCGTATACTATATACATTGAAAGGTGAAGCCCATGAACAGCGTCACGATTTCCTTCGAAGGTGACCGGGCCCAGGAGATGGCTCGGAAGTTTTTCACGTATCTGGTCGACGGCGGCCTGGAAGACACCGTGATCGACCATCTCTCCGATGCCCGGACGGATGTGGGCATCGGCGCCTGCGACGCGCAGAAACTCACCGTCCGGTTCGACTGCAAGCCCCGCTGAGCGGGCAGGCAAACCGGCCGAAAGCAAAACGCCCCGCGCGATCTGCGCGGGGCGAAAAAATGAGCTAAAAAGACTGAGTGACCGAATTCAGAGCATCAGCGAACTGGCTTTCCCTGCTGGAGACCTATGGACCGACAATCGAAGCGCAACGTCACCGCCTCGCTTCGAACCTTCGTGTCGTTACCTGCTCTTTAGAGTTTTGGAATGGCTGCGCTATGACGCGCATGGATTACGTCAAGCCTCAGACGTTTCGACGTCCACGAGGCCCTCGCCACAGCCACAACACATGCGTGATGCAACGTGTCAAATCATCCTCTTGTGAGCTTCAGCCGACTTCAAGGTTTGATCATCGGTCGACACCGGCTGGAACGCCGGAGCCTCCCTGGGTTTCATCCCTTTCAGCGCCATCACCGACCGGACAGGACATTCGGGTTTTCACACCCGATGCTCTCCATCTGCAGGTTTTCTCAACCTCTTGACAGAGATACTCTCCGATTCGGCTTGCGGGTTTATTCCACCCCGCAGGCACTCCGAGGGTTGGGGCCTTCAGAGCTTCACTCGTGATCGATATGGATACCGTTTCCGAACCCTTGCTCCTTCATCGTTGTCCGTCCTTCATGGCTTCCTTTCTGACATCGCTGGCGGCACCACCCGCCCGGCCGAAGGGTTTTACCCACGTTCGACCTGTTCGATGCCAGACACCTCGCTGTCCGAAAACAGCCGGCTTCCATCCTGGACTTGGATCGATCCTGGAGCGTTACTCCCGATCACGCGCGCCTCGAGAACACTTGGAAGTTTCACCCTCCAAGGGCGAAAGCAGCTCTCTTGGCCTTCTCTCCTTCAGGGTTTTTCTCGATCGACCGCCCTGGTCTGGACCACCCCCTCCTGCGGTTCAAGACCGCTACAGGGTTCTTCTGCAGTCGACGATGGACATCCGGTGAGGGATGTCCTCCCCTCTTGAAGTTTTTGCCTTCTGACGTATGCTTCCGGTGAGGACCTGTGGGATACCTGGGTTATGGATTCCCCTTGGGTTTGGCACGAACGTCACCGTACGATAGAAAACCCGCTTCGGACACCCGTATCAAGGACCGACCGGAGTCCGGAAGTATACGCCTTGCGGCTACCAGTTCGCTTGTCAAAGAATCAGTCACTCAGTAAAACCAATATATTCAGAAAACCCCAACCTGTCAAATACTATTTTGTCTTTTTTCATCTTCCGTTGTCCGAGGGTGTTTGCGCAGCGCCAAAGCCGCATCCGGACGTTGCCGTCAGAAGGTGATCACCATCTTGGCATTCGCCACGGTGCCTTCATACCCGGCTCCCAGAAGGCCGGCCGTCGATTCGACCCGCTTGATCTCGCCTTCGACCAGGCTGTCGCTGCCGATGAACTGGGAAAAGCTCAGCCCGCCCTCGCGATGCGTGCCCGGAACGGCCGAGTCGATCTCCTTGTTCGTCAAAAACAACCGATACCGCTGGTTCCGCGCCGAGGGGGTGAGCACGAACGCCGCCCGCGTCTCCCACTCCTTGCTGGGCTGGCGCGACCGGATCACGTTCCTCTGGACACCGGCCTCGAGCGTGGCCATCGGCGAGAACACCCTCTGGAAATCGACGGCCTTGCCGATCGTGCGCCGGTCATTCTCGTCGGTCCAGACATCGTTCTCATCCCGGTCTTCCCACAGCGTGTCGATGATATACCCCTCGAAAAACTCGTTCCGGATCTGGAACCGACGGACCGTGTCGAACAGCTTCGTCTGCGGCGACAGCGCCATCGACTCGCCGTCCTCATACTCCCCCGTCAGCTTCAGCTGCCGGATCGGCGTGTACCGCACCTCGTAACTCGTGCGGTCATTCAGCGAGACGAGCGTGCGCGTCGCGCGGTCCTTGAGGTCGCGCCGCTTCCAGTCGAACGTCGTCTCGACCTTGTCGCCGGCATGCCACGAGGTGGTGAAGTTCGAGGTGGTCTTCTGCACCGGGTTCTCGAACCGCGTCAGCACGTCATCCTTCTCGTCCTCCGTCTGCGGCAGGCTCGTCGGCTTCACATACCGGGTCGGGTCGAGCGACGCGTCACGAATGACTTTAGATGTATTTTCAACTTTATATTTGAACTGGCTCGTCCAGTCACGGTTCGGCTGATACCGGATCCGCGAGTCGGCGATCTGCCCATCCTGGCGCGTGTTCACCAGCAGATCGTCCTCGGTGCGCCACTCGAGAATGCCGCGGGCGTTGAGCACGCGGGTCGGCTCGTAGTTCAGATCCAATGTATAGTTCCTGGTATCCGAGCGCAGCTGCGTCCGGTCGATGTCGTCGTCGACCGTCACGCGCGCGGCCCCGGCCGTCCAGGTCAGCTTCCTGTCGCGATCGCTGCCGATGCTGGTCGAGAGGTTCAACACCCGCGAGCCCGAGGCATCGTGCAGCGAGTCGTCGTAGGTCGTGTGCTCGAGCTTGCTCTGGGTGAACACCGGCCCCAGCTCGTGGTCCCAGACGACGGTGCCGACCTTCTTGTCCATGTCCGTCACCGGCCCCGCGAGCCGCTCCTCGTCCGACTGGACACCATACCGGGCCTCCAGCCGCGACCGCTCCCGGAAGGTGAACGCGGCGCCGCCGTTGAGATCCCGGAACTCGATGCGCGAGACGGCCGGGTCGTTCGACAGGTTCGTCTTCGACGATTCGAGCCCCGCGAACAGCTGCAGGTCGGGCCGGGCCTTCCAGGTCACGCGGCCGGTTCCCTTCAGCAGATCATTCGCCAGGCCGCGCTCGCCGAGTTCGGCCACCCCGCCCTCGCGGCCCACCATCCGGAACTCCTTCCCGACGCGCCGGAAGCCGAGCTCGCCGCTCAGGGTCTCGTTCTTGGCCTTCAACTGGAACCGGGAGGCCAGATCGTCGATCACCCGGTCGGACGAAGCCGTGTCGGAGAGCCGGTTCGGATCATACAGCGAAAGCGCCGTTTCCCCGGAAAGGGAAAGGGTGCCGCTGAGACGCCAGTCGGCATCGAGGCCGACCAGATCGTGCTGCATCGGCACGACGCTCGAGGAGCCGACGCCGGCCTTCGGGGTATCGGCATCCAGCTCGCGCAGCCAGGTCAGGCCGATCCGGCGACCCTCGGCGAGCTGCGCCTGGAGCCGGGTGCCGTAGAGATTGCGCTTGAACGCCATCTTCTCGTCGTTCACCTCATACTCGATGACGATCCAGCTCGTCACTTCGATGGGCAGGATATGCGCCAGGAACTTGACCACGCCGTCCTCGTAATCGACGAGGTAGTCGGTGCCCCGCGTCAGGATCCGGCCGTCGATCGTCACCTTTTCCGAGTTCTGGACGACGGGCTGGGCGGCCAGCCGGAACTCCTGCTGCTGGCCCGCGCCGCGGAACTGTTCGCGCCGCGAGCGCCCCTTCGACTGGGAATACAGGAACATCGCCTGCACCCGGTCCGTGACCTTGCCCTGCGCCATGATGCCGCGCACTTCCTTGCGGAACAGCTGGAACTCGGTGTCGGCGAGGCCGAGCGGGAAATCGCCCATCGTGAGATCCCAGGTCGGGCCGTCGAGGTTGATCGTGAACCGGCGGTCCTCGTCCTCCTTGTCGTCGAGAACGGCGCTGACCTTCGCGTTGCGGCTGACGTTGCCGTCGATCTCGAGATGCATGCTCTGGTCGAGATGGAAGCCGGGGATCGAGTCGTAGTTCTCGGTCGAGAAGTGGCTGAGATCGCCCTTCACATCGGCTTTCTTCATCTCGAACGTCTTGGTGCCCGAGATGTTCAGCTTCCGCTCCTCCCCGTCCTCCTCGCCGTCACCGGACCGATCGTCGGGAAACGGCGACGGGGGCAGCGCGGCCAGCCCGGGCTGGCTCTGCAGCGCCACGGCGATCTCGCCGGGCGTGGGCGGGGCGGCCGGAGCCGGTTTTTTCGCCGTCGAAAACGGAACGACCGCCGGATCGGATGCCGGCGGGATTTTCGGAGTCGACGGACTGGTGAGGGGCAGCCTCGGATGATGGGGCGGCAAAAGGATCCGTCCCGTGGAACTGGCGGAACGGCGGAACACCTCCGGATCGATCGCCGGCACCCGGCTCGCAAAATAGGCGCGGGCCACGGCCGGGGATTTCCAGGCCTTGAACCGCTGCGGCACCGGCGGCGGGGGCGCCCCGGGGTCCGCCCGGACCGCCCCGGAAATCGGAACCGTGGCGGCCGCCACCATTCCCGGAGCCGAAGCCTCGGCATCCGAGGGCACCTCCATCGGGCCGGGGGCCGGCGCCTCGGAAGGCTGGACGGGCGTTTCCGCGGGTTTCGCGGTCAGCACGCCCAGACCTGCGCGGGCGGTATTTATATAATTATTTATAATATCATGCAGATTTTCAACATACGGCGTCACGGCGGCAAGGCCGTCCGCTTCAGAGGCGACAGCCGGCTCACTTCCCACATCATGGGGGAGAGAGCCGGTGGTGATGGCCTGGGATGCGCAGGGAGGAACCGCGCTGTCGGAGGAGACGGCGGGGACGGCTGAAAGGGCTCCGGAAACGGGCTCCGACGCGATCGACGCCGGAGGTGCGGTCACGGCCGGGGCTGGGATCGGGCGGGCGGCTTCCACAACGGGGGGCACCGGAACGCGCGCCGTGCCCAGATCGGCCCGGCCGCACATCGCCGTTGCGACGAACAGCAGGATGAGCGCGAGGCCGGCCGGGTACCGCCGTCGGTGGGTCATCTGCGTCACCGACCCCGGGGGTGGGCCTGGCCGTGGATCCGCTTGAGATCCTGGCCGGTCAGGTGGGTGTAGATCTGGGTCGTCGAGACGTCGACATGGCCGAGCATCTCCTGCACAGCGATAATGCTGGCCCCGCCCTCGAGCATGTGTGTCGCGCACGAGTGGCGCAGGACGTGGGGCGAAACCAGGCTGGTGATGCCGGCCGCCACGGCGTATTTCCGGACGATTTTCCACAGCCCCATGCGCGAAAGGGGCTTGCCGAACGGATTCAGGAACAGGGTGCGCTCGGTGATGTTGCCGCCGATCAGCTTGTGACGGCCATCCTGCAGATAGGCTTCGATCGCGTTCAGGGCATAGACCCCGATCGGCACGACGCGCTCACGGCCACCCTTTCCGACGACATGGACGAACCGTCCCTCGCGGTTGATGCTGCCGAGCTCGAGGGCGATCAGTTCGGATTCGCGGATGCCCGTGGCATACAGCACCTCGAGGATCGCCCGATCCCGCAGGCCGAGCGGCCCATCCGTGGCCGGCGCAGCCAGCATCGCCTCGATCTCGGCGATGGTGAGCACTTTCGGAAGCGGCCGGCCCAGTCTCGGAGGCTCGATGATCTTGGTCGGGTCGACCGCGATCTTGTTCTCGCGCCGCAGGAACCGGTAAAACCCGCGCAGGGTCGAGGATTTGCGCGCCATCGACCGCGGCGAGAGGCCCCGGCCGTGCAGATGCACCATGAACAGCGCAAGCGGGCCGTCCGCCCCCGGCTCGTCGGGGCGGCGGCCTTTCTCCTCGAGAAAGGTCAGGTAATCGAGCAGGTCACGACGATAGGCCTCGAGAGATTTCGGGCGAAGCCCTTTCTCCACGGCCAGATACGCCAGATACTGCTCCAGCAGATCGGACACCGTTTGCGCTCCTCATATCTGAAAACCCTATGAGTCTTGTATCGGCGCAAACAGCCCGTTCACGAAGCCTTCCCCCTCCAAGAGGGTTCATCTGGACAGGGAAAACGATCCACAGATATCACAGATGACACAGATACCGTTCAGAACAGAACACGTTCATCTGCGGCATCTGTGTCATCTGGGGATGATGTTCCGTGGGAATCGCAAATCCCCGGGCGGGTTTGAAACCCGCCCCTACAATCCGCAATGGTATTCCTTGTGGTAAAGCGGTTTCCGTATTTTCACTCGCCGGGGAAAGGAGGGCTCAGGCGGATTTTGGGAGCGTGGGGCAGGCCCGGAGGGCACGAAACAGCTCCTCCAGCTTGAACGGTTTGACCAGGCAGGCCGAGAATCCGTATCCGGCCGGCGAAGCCATCACCGGGTCGGCCGAGTAGCCGCTCGCCGCGATCGTGCAGATCGAGGGATCGATGTGCCGCAGTTCGGCAACCGTCTCGCAGCCGCCCTTCCCTCCGGGGATCGTCAGGTCGAGAAGGGCCAGCACGAACGGTTCGCCGGCCTCGCGCGCGGCCCGGAACACCCGGATCGCCTCTTCCCCGCCTTCGGCGGTGGTGACGGTGAATCCGCACTCCTCGAGGAGCTCGCGGCAGATGTCCCGCATGAATTCCTCGTCATCCATGACGAGGGCCCGGCCGCTCATCAAGGGCCGCTCCTGATCCGCCGATCCGGCTTCACGAAGTTCCGGTTCACGGCCCCCCCGCTCCGCCCGTGGCAGATACAGGCGGAACGTCGTCCCGCTTCCCGGCGACGAGTCGAAATCCACCAGGCCCCCGTGCCGCTTGAGGATCGAGTAGACGATCGAGAGTCCCAGCCCGTTTCCGGCCGGCTTTGTCGTGAAAAACGGGTCGAAAATCCGGGTTCGCAGCTTCGGATCGATGCCCGGGCCCGTATCCCGGATCGAAATGCGCACGCAGTCCCGGTTCACCGAGGCAGGCAGCTCCGGGGACCCGGCCGCCAGGTTTTCGGCGACGATCGTGATCCGGCCGCCTTCGGGCATTGCCTGACGGGCATTGAGAACGAGGTTGTCGACCGCCTGGGCAATCTGGTTCTCATCGATGTGGCAGGCCCAGAGATCCGCCGGAATCCGCACCTCGCACGACACGTTCGATCCGCTCAGCATGAACGTCGGCGACCGTCGCAGGATCGGTTCGAGCGACATGGTGCGCTGAACCGGCTGTCCGCCCCGGGAGAAGGTGAGAAGCTGCCGCGTCAGGTCCTTGGCCCGGGAAAACACTTCCATCGCGGCTCCCAGGCGGGCCATGGCCTTGTCCGTCGCGCCGGCCCGACAGGCATTCCGGGCTATTTCTATATAGCAAAATATACCACTCAGCAGATTGTTAAAATCATGCGCGATACCGCCGGCAAGCACGCCGATCGACTGAAGCTTGTCGGCGTTCTGCAACAGCTCCTGGATTTTCTGTTCCCGGGTGAGGTCACGGAACACGACGACCACCCCGATGATCTGCCCGGCGGCATCGCGAATCGGCGAAGCGGTGTATGCCACCGGCCGGTGCCGCCCGTGCTGGTCCGTGAGGGTGCAGGGCGTGTCCGACTCGCGTCGTTCCCCCGATTCCACCACGAGGCGCACGGGATCGAGGCACGGAGGGTTTTCCGGTTCCGTATGGAGCCGGAAGATCTCGGGAAAGGGGCTGCCGGACGCCCGGTCCGCCGGGCACCCCGTGAGCTCTTCGGCGATCGGGTTCATCAGAGTGATCCGACCGGTCATGTCGGTCGTGATGACCCCTTCTCCGATACTGCGTAGCGTGACGAGCAGTCGCTCTTTCTCGTCGGCCAGCGCCGCGACCGCACGCCGCCGCTCCCGCCGGACCTCGGCTTCCCGCAACTCCCGTTCGACGGCCGGGGCGAGCCGCGAGAGGCGCTCTTTCGTCAGATAATCCGCCGCACCCCGCTTCATCATCTCGACGGCGATTTCCTCGCCGACGAGGCCGGAAACGACGATGAAGGGAATATCGAGGCCGGTTTCGATCAGAACGGCCAGAGCTGCCGGGGCATCGAAGGCGGGGAGCTGGTAATCCGCGATGATGACGTCCCAGGGTTGGGAACGCAACGCTGCCCGCATCCCTTCGGCATTCTCGACCCGTTCACTCCGGATGTCGAATCCCGATTTCTGCAGAAGCCGGCGGATGAGAGCCGCATCACTCTCGGAGTCCTCGACCTGCAGACAACGCAGAATGGTCATTTCTTCACTTTTGGCGGCGGTTCGTTCAGCACCAGCCAGTAGAGACCGAGGTTCTGGACGGCCTGGGCAAACTGCTGGAAATCGACGGGCTTGCGGATGTAGCTGTTCGCTCCCAGATCGTAGCTGGCGGCCACGTCCTCCTCCTCTTTCGAAGAAGTCAGGATCACGACGGGCATGCGGTGGGTGCGCATGTCCTGGCGGATCTTCCGAAGCACTTCCAAGCCGTCGATGCGGGGCAGTTTCAGATCGAGCATCACCAGCATCGGCAGCACATCGTTCGCGGCCCCCGACTGTCCATCGGGTCCGAACAGATAATCGAGGGCCTCCCGGCCATCCTCTTTCACGACGAGGTCATTATAGATCCGGCACTTTTCGAACGCGCGCCGGGTCAGATCGATATCGTTCGGATTGTCTTCCACGAGCAGGATGGTTTTTTGCTTCACAGGCTTTCCTCGAGAGTGAATTGGAAGGACGCGCCCTTGTCGAGTTCGGACGAGGCCCAGATGCGCCCCCCGTGGCGGTGAATGATACGGGCGACCGTCGCGAGACCGATTCCCGTTCCGGGGAACTCCGACGTCTTGTGGAGACGCTGGAACGCCCCGAACAATTTTTTATAGTATGCCATATCGAACCCGACCCCGTCGTCCCGGACGGCGAATGCGGGCTTTCCGTCGACGAGCGTACGCACGAATTCGATATGAGCCTCGGACCGAGGCTGGGTAAATTTTACCGCATTATCGAGCAGATTGTGAAGTGCTATTTCGAGCAGAGGCGGATCGCCCCGGGCCGTCATCCCGGGTTCGATGACGAACGTGATTTTCCGGTCGGGATCCCGCTCCCGCAGCCGTTCCGTGATGCCGCGGGCGAGTTCCGACAGATCGACGGTTTCGAGCTGGAAGGGGGCGCGGTTGACGCGCGACAACTGGAGCAGCTCGTCGATGAGCTGGCCCATCCGCTGGGTTTCGCTTCTGACACGGCTCAGATACTGCCGCCCCTGGTCGTCCAGCTTGCCATCGTAATCCTCGAGCAGAGCCAGACTCCAGCCGTCGATGCCCCGCAGGGGAGCCCGCAGATCGTGCGACACCGAGTAGGCGAACGACTCGAGCTCGCGGTTGGCGGACTCGAGCTGGATGGTGCGGTCCCGCACGCGCTGTTCCAGATTCGCCGTGTGCTCCTGGAGGGCGTCGGCCATCTGGTTGACCGACTGGCACAGGATGTTGATCTCGCCTGTCGTGCCCGGGGCATCGATCCGGATCGAGAGATCCCCGCGGGCGATATCGCGGATTTTTTCGATCAGGTGGATCAGGGGCGTGGTGACCCAGCGTTCGAGGAGGGCCATCACCACCAGGCCCATGATCGCGAAAAACGCCCCTGACATCACGATGATCCGCTTCGTTGCGGCAAGCTGCTGTTCGATCTCGTCGCGGGAAAAGCCCAGGATGACGTTTCCGATGAATCGCTTTGCGACGGGTTCGAGGGATCCGGGGGAGAAGCTGGTCAAAAACACCGGCTCCTCGACGATCAGGCCGTCCGGAAGCGGCGTGACGACGGTGAACGTCGCCGTGCCCCGGGTGGGAAGGGGGATCATTGCCGGTCCCGCGCCCATACCGGTTGTCGGCATCACCGCAGAGAGGATCGTCATGCCGACCTGGTTGCGGAAGCTGATGAACCGGAGCGAGGGAATGCTCGAGGATTGGGTCGCCAGCGCCTGGAGCTGATCGGTATCCTCGGCGAAGACGGAAGGAACCGCCTGCTGGGCGATCTGTCGCGCAAAGGTCTGGGCCGCTTGTTCGAACCGGGTTTCGAGCAGCCACGTCATGTACCGGTAATGCCACAGCCCCAGGCCGCCGCCCAACAGCAGCATCGCCGTCATGAACGAGACCAGAATACGGATCCGCAGAGAGGACATCGGTGGCGCCTTTCCCGGTCAGTACCGTTTTGCCGCGGCGTTTCTCACCTCGGCGGACGGCGAAAGCTGAAGTTTGTCGAGCATCGTGACGTTGAGGATCAGGTTCCAGCCGGCGAAGGGCGGAACCGGCGAGCGCAGCCGGGCGTCTTCGATCTCGGCCCGGGTCACGAGATCGGCGAGGTATTCCCCGAGCTGCTCAGGAGTCAGAACATAGGCGAACGCCGCGCCCTGCCGGACGAGTCCTTCGGAAAAGCCGACGACGGCCGTCTGTGAGCGGAATGCGGCAAGCAGCACCGGCCGGATAACCGCATCGTTCATCAGCGCCGGATCCGGGGGGAGGATCGTGGCCGTGCCGCGATCATGCAGGATTTTGAGGGATTTCGGCAGCTCCCGCGGGTTGTCGAGCCGATCCGTGACCAGGTTCAGGCGGGCCGCCGCCGCGGCCTTTCCGAGGGCTGCGGGGGGAGTGAAGGCCTCCCCGACGAACGGATACCAGATCGTCTCGAGCCCGCCATGGATCTTCTTCAACAGCTCGATTTGCAGGTGGTGGGGCTGGGGGATCTCGATCTCGGTCACCCGGCGGTCCGTGACCGGCTTTTCGGTGAACAACGCCAGGATCGGCACATCCCAGGTCATCGTCAGAGCCCGCTGGAGGGCGGCATCGCCGAAGGCGATCGCCATCCGTGGCGGGTGGCTGTCGATGAAACTCGAGCTGGTCTTCTCGATCGGGCAGCTCACGAACTCCTTTTTCTGGCGCGTCTCGAGCTGCTTCATGACGGCCGGATACAGAGGAATGTCGGATCGGTGGAATACCCAGGTTTCGGCTTCACCGAAACAGGGAAGAACCAAGGCCAGAAGTGCCGCGATCAGGAGAGTTGCGACCGAAGGCGGCCGCCACCCCAGGATGCCCGGTTTCATTTCAGATCCCAGACCATTTCCAGGCTGATCTGTCTTCCGGCCTGTGGAAATTCATCGAATATACCATCACCTATATAGACTGGCGTCATGGAATGCTCGGCGTTGAGGAGGTTTTTCACCCGCAGGATGATGCGGTCGGCAGGTCCCGGAAATCCCGATTTCTGGATGGTCATGTTCACCAGGTTCAGGCCGGGCAGGGCATCCCGGGAATCGGCGGCGTTGCGGGGCCGCCGCGACGTCATCGTGCCCCACAGACACGTCTCGTATTCCCGCATCCGGAACGAGTAGCCAAGATTCAGCTTGTTGTGCGGCAGGTCGGGAGCGATAGCGATGGGCGAGGAGAGCTCGCGCAGTCGGAAGGTCGAGACGTTCCCGAATACCTCCTGGCCCCCTCCGAACCGTTTGCGGGTCTCGAACTCGAGGCCGTCGAAGGTCGTGCGTCCGACGTTGGTGTAGACCAGGCTGTCGGTGCTCTGGATGCGATCCCGAAGCTGATTGACGAACAGATTCATCTTCGTGAACCAGCCGTGGAACGGCTCGCCGAGCAACTGGAACTCGGTAGTCCGGATGTTCTCGCTTTTCAGACCGGGATTTCCGGCCATCTCGTGGAAATCGGGATTTCTATATGCCTTACCATACAACACTTTGCCGGTCCACCGCGGATTCAGACGGTAGATCAGGCCGGCCCGCGGATTCCACGTGCTGCCGAACGCGGAGTGGTCGTCGTATCGGGCCCCGATCACCAGCCGGAGCCGCTCCGCAAGGAAGATGTCATCCTGCGCGAACACCGACGTGTTGTTCATGCGACCCGGCTCCGGATATTCTCCCGGAATGAACGCCAAGGCTGTCGGATCGGCCGGGGAGCCGGAGGAAGCATGAACCGCGGATTCGGCGAGGTCGATGAAGGTCCGTTCGCCCCCGATGGAGAACCGGTGCCGACCGGCCGGTGCGGCCTTGAACAGGACATCCGCCCCCCAGACCGCGTCGCGGGAGTGATCATGTCGCATCACCCCGAGAGGATAGACGGTGTTCGTCGGCGGGAAGAGCGCCCCCGGGCTGACGGCCTCGGCTATTTCGGCGTCGAGAAACCTGTTGTAGAACACCCGGCCGGTGATCTCGGCCTGATCGTTCAGATTCCGGTGATACTTCAGGGTCAGAAGATCGTTCGACCGGCGAAACCTGGTTTTATCGTTCACGTTATTGAAATAGCCGATATACCCGTCGCGATCCCCTTCGACGTGGTGGGCGAGAAACGTCAGGCCGTGCGGGTTGGTCACCTTGAGCATCAGGTCGTTTTTCGTACCGGCATCGTGGGTGAGACCGCTTCTGCCATTGATATCCGCACCGATATACCGGCTCTGGCCGTCGGAGGACTCGCCCGAAACATTCAGATCGACGAGGGTTTCGCTGGCCCGGAACGCCCGTCCGAACGCGATTCCCCGGCGTTCGAACGAGCCGAGCGTCGTCTTCAGATACCCGGTTCCGGCCCCCTGATCGTCGGTGATGCAGTTGATGACGGCCAGAAAGGCGTTCGCCCCATACACGGCCGAGCCGGGACCGCGCATGATCTCGATGCGAGCGAATCGCGACAGGTCCAGCAAATCCCAGGTCCAGTAGGGGGAGCCGAGAAACTGGTTGTTGATGCTGACACCATCGATCATGACCATGAAACTACGGTTCGAATCCAGGATGCCGCGGGGTCCGGGCCACCAGTCCCCGGCGATCGAGCGCCACGGATTGAACCCGGGAACGAACTGGAGCAGTTCGGGCAACGTGTCCACTCCCAGCGCCTGGATCTGCTGCGCCGTGAACACCGACATGATGGCCGGAGACTCGATGGCAGGCTCGGGCATCCTGGTGGCCGTCACGACCGTCTCGGGCTCGTAAAGCAGCGAGAGAGCCTCCAGCTCGGGATCGGCCCCCATCGCGGGAACGGCCATTCCCAGCATCAGCATCGGAAGAACCACCCAGTTCCTGATCATTTCCCTGATTCCTGCTCGCATCGACAACTCTCCAGACAAGCCAGATAGGACCGACCGGCGGTCGGACCGATTCACATCCGGCAGGGAGACACGCGATGATCCGGAACAGGGCCCCCTGCCGCGACCGGCAGAAAGGGGAATCCGGGTTGTCGTTTCTTCTTAAAATCGACAACTCGAGGCCGATCGCATCCGTTCCTGATGTTAAATCGGCCGATATGCAAAAAGCAAATGGATTTCGTTCAATCCCAGTGGGTGCTGATGCCGCCCACAAACCCGAGATCGTGCCCGTAGCCCCATTCGTGCTGGAGACTCACGGGAATCCCGATGCTGGCCTGCCAGCGATCATTGAACACGACGGCTCCCAGCAGGAAGTCGATCACGCCGCCGTCTGGCCCGCTGTCCGCCATCCAGTAGGTTCCGAGAAGCTGGCCCGTGAGCGCCAGATTCCGGCCGATGCGGTAGTCGAGCGCCCCGTCGTAGGCCAGACGGCCGATCCGATCACGGCCATCGTGGACATACGCAAGATTCAGGTGCGACATCCAGTTGGCATCGATCCGGCGGGAATAGGCCCCGCCGATCCCGAAGCGGCTTCCCCGCGTCGCGCCCGCCGGCCCGATTTCGGCTCCCGGCCGACCGGCACCGGAAAAGTCGGCATACGGCACATGATAGTTGCCGCCCGGAATGCTCACCGATACGTGGGCATTCGCCGCCTGCGTGCCGTCTTCGCTCGCCCACATCCTTCGCGTGGCGCGCAGTTCGACGTCGTGGAGGCCGGAAAGATCCGCCGTCCGCGTATTCCCGTTCGCACTCGTGACTTCCCAGTTCTGGAAGGGGATCACGAGTCCGTAGGCCCACTCGTCGCGGTTGTAGACCACGCTGATGGGGAACAACATCTGGTTTCCCTTGATCCGTCCCTTCCCGCCATTTATATACTTATAACTATCATATTTATACTGGAACCCGAAATACCAGGCCGGAACGTCGGGAACGAAGGGGGTTTCGATGTCGAACAGGCCGAAGCCGCCCCGGTTCGTCGCGCCGTAGGGAATCCCCTCTCCGTCCCCCGAGTCATCCGGAAGCCTATAGTCGGCATCGACAAACAGGGGCTCGTGACGGCCGCCCTTCTCCGTCGTGGCGAAGCTCTTCTCGTTCCGCTTCACGCCGGCCGCTCCCGGAGCCTCGGCCCGGGGCGCCTCGACCGCGCCGAGCACCAGGGCGAGCCGGTCAAACGTGTCGTCACCCTGCACGCTCGGGGCCAGGAGAAGGGCGATCATCCCGAGGGATCCGGCGATGATGCCAAATCGGGTCAACGCGCGAAGAAGGGTTCGATGCATGGCGCTGCTCATTCCAGGAGCGGCTCGACGGCCGCCTCGAGGCGCTTCTGCTCCCGGTCGAGGAGTTCGAGCGCCTGATTGACGTCGCTCAGTTCGAGCGTCATCGCGTGATAGGTCACCGTCTGGGCATCCGTCAGCTCCTTCAGCAGACGTGCCTGCTGCAGGAATCCGCCGTTTTTCGGGGAGAGGCGGACGGGAATCGTTCCGCCGTCCTTGAGCGGCATCTCATGGTCGCCCCGGCCCGCGAAGAAGGAGCGGGAGGTCTGGAGAAACGCCGCCTCCGTGCCCCCCAGCCGGATCTCGTACAGCTTCGGTTTCAACTGGGCCACGACCGTGAATGCACGGATCGCGATTCCCTCATCCTGAATGAGCTTCAGAAGCCGGTCCTGCTTCTTCAGCAGCTCTGCATGTTCATCCGCAACCTTCTGCCTCGCCTGAATCTCGCCCACCCGTGTTGCAAGCACCGTCGATCCCGGCAGCCGCCGCAGTCCATCCTGGAGGGTGAGTTCGGCGGCTTTCGTATACCCGCGCCGCGCCTGGAGCCCGGCCAGGCAGAGATATGCTTCCTCACAGGTGGCCGGACGGGCGATGGCGGCCCGGAAATCCTTCTCGGCGCCGGTGAGATCGTCGAGCTTCGCCTTCGCGCGGCCCATGCCGACCAGTGCCTTCACATCCTGCGGATCATGTCCGGCGATCGCCTCGAACTCCGACAGGGCCTCGGTCGGCCGCTTCAGATGCAGATACGCCTCGGCCCGGGCATGCGCGACCCAGGATACAGACGACGCGTGCTTCTCCGCACGGCGCACGGTCACCAGCAGATCGGCCCACCGCCCCTGGGTGCGCTGGATCTCGAGCAACTGCCGGTAGATCTCGGCGCTCGTTGCGTCCCAGGCTCGCTCGGGATGGCCCAGCGCACGCATCAGGGCCTCTTCCGCCTTGTCGGTCCGACCGAGCTCGCGCCACGCGATTCCGAGCATGTAGCCTTCGGTGGTCGTCAGCTTTGCCGCCGGCGTATCCTCGGCGAGAATCCGAACGACTTCCTGCCACCGCCGATCGGCAAAGGCGAACGTCGCCTGCTGGCGAGCGATGTCCTTTTCCTGCCGGGGTCGGGACCGGCTCGCGGCCGCCACGCGGGCTTTCTTCTTCGGGGCACGCCGCACGATCGGCAGGCACCGTTCGAGAAGGTCGTAGTAAACGTATCCCTCGGTCTTGTCGTCGTATTTGACGCGGTACCAGTAGATACACTCCTCGAGAATCGTGACCTTCGAAGCCGGCGGCAGCTTCATCAGCACCTCGGACTTGAGGGATGGCTCTTTTCGGAGGTTGACGGCGAGGTTTTTCGTCCGGGTCTCGATCCCCGCGGAACAGACCGCCGTCAGACCGGTCATGAACAGTGCAAGAAGCGCCAGACAGGGGTTCCTGCCGGTCCGCCCGAAACAGTTCATCTCGCTTCCGTCTCCTCGTGTTCAGAACGCGGGTGAAAAAGGGCATCCGGTGGACGCCGTTCGACACCTCGGCAGTACTGATCGGCAAAGAGCGGGAAGAACCGAACCTCTCCTCGAGGAAATCCTCAGGTGCGTGGGGTGTCGGCGTGGAATCCGGCCAGGAGCTCGTCGAAAAACTCCCCGGGCAGCCGGTCTTTGGAACGTTCCTGGAGGATGGGAATGAGCGAGCGGATGTCGGCAATCTTGCCGAGCGCCTGGAGCGCGTTCCGGTAGACGACGTCTTCCTTGTCGTCGAGCAGGGTCAGCAGGGCCGGAACGCCTTCCCTATCGGCGATCTCCCCGAGGGCGAATGCCGCCGAAGCCCGCAGCCACTTGGTCGCTTCGCGCGTCATCGCGATCAGGGTCGGCATGACCGTCTGATCGCCCATCTTCGAAAGCACGATGGCGGCGTTCACGCGCACCCGGTCGTTGGGATCGCGCAACAGGGGTTCGATGCGTTTCTGCCAGTCACGATCGCGCACGCCAAGGCGCAGCAGCCCCTCGATCGCGTTCGCACGCACACGGGCATCGGGCGAGGTCAGGCCGGCTTCACATACAGGGACCTGCTCGGGCCCACCCAGCCGGCTGAGCACGGAGATCAGCGAGGCGCGCGCCCAGGGATCCTTTTCCGCGTCGGCCATTTCCATCAGTAGGGGAAGCGCGTCGCGGGCTCCGAGGCGGGCGAGGGCCTCCATGGCGTTGATGCGCACCCATCGTTCCCGGTCGCGCAGATGCTCCTCGACGAGCCGTTTCGCCGTCGCTCCGCCGATCCCGCCGGCGACGATCAGCAACTGCTCCCGGGCCGCCATCGGCAGCTTCGGGAACGCCTTGACGATGCGATCGACGATCGATTCGCCCATGCCCACGAGAGCCTCGACGGCAAGGGCTTTGAAGCCCGGGTTGCCCGAGGTGAGCAGCTTGAAGAACTCGGGATACAAACCGTGATGCTTCTCGGCAGCGGCACGGTGGAGCAGGGCCGGCAGAACGGTCTCGTCGCGCTCGCGGCCGAGCCACTCGGCAAGGATCCGGGCCCGTTCGTCGGTCTTGAACAGCGAAAGGCCCTGGATCGCAACCAGCCGCACCTGCGGGTGCGGATCGTGGCTGAAGATCTCGTAGAGCTCGCGATCCTCGATCATCGGCCGCCGGGCCAGTCCCTGGACGAGGGCCAGCCGGATCGGATGCGCCGGGGACTTGGCCAGCCGCTTCAGATGGCCGCGCGCGCCCTCGTCACCAAGCCGGGAAAGTGCCAACTGAGCCGACATCGCCACTTCCCACTGGCCGTTGTTTCCGAGCATTTTCAACAGCGTATGCCGCTCGGTCGAGGGAAACCGGACGAAATACATGCACGCTTCGACCAGCAGCCCCGGATCCTGGGTCTGGCCAATGATCTCGGTCATCACCGAGGCGACCCGCGGGTCCCGGATGTGGGAAACGAGGGTCAGCAGCCTCCGGCGCAGCAGGGGCGGCTTCTCGGTATCGGCGGCCTTGAGGATCAGATCGAGAACGGGGGTCAGCTCGAACCCGGCGAGGGCGTTCAGGGCACGATCGGCCAGGCTGGCTTTCGGTGCCCCGACGAACTCGAGCACGTATTTGACCGAACGCGGATTGGCGATACGGCCGAGAGACTCGAGGACGGCCCCGACGATCTCCTCGTCGGGCGAGGCCAGCAGATCGACCAGCTGGTCGGCATGCTCCGAAACCCGGAGAATTCCGAGCGCCTGAATGGCCAGAAGCTTTTCCGCCCGATCACGGCTCGAAAGTCGTTCGAGAATTCCCGCATACCGTCTGGCCTCATGCTGCCTCGTCATCCCCGCACCTCCGTCTTCATTTTCCGTTTCCGTTGTCTTCCACTCTCTCGATCGAGGCACCGAGCGAGCGCACCCGCCCGACGAGATCCTCGTATCCGCGGTCGATATGATACACGTTGCTGACCTCGGTGCGCCCTTCGGCCATCACCCCGGCCAGAACCAGCGCCGCGCCGGCCCGTAGATCCGAGGCGGCGACCGGTGCCCCGCTCAGTCGCTCGACACCGTTGATCAGCACCGTGCGTTCGCGGATGGTGAGGTTCGCGCCCATGCGGGACAGTTCGGCCACATGCATGAACCGGTTCTCGAACACCGTCTCGGAGATCACCGACGTGCCATTTGCGAGGCAGAGGGCCGCGGTGAACTGGGCCTGCATATCGGTCGGGAAGCCAGGGAACGGCAGCGTTTTCAACTCGACCGGCTTGAGACGGCCATCGCAGCTCACCGTGACCTTCCGCGCGGCGGCGTCGACGTCGATCACGGCGCCCATCTCACGCAGCTTCGCGATAACAGCCTGCTGGTGCGCCGGAATGACGTTCTGCACCGTGATCGGCCCGCCGCACATCGCGCCCAGCACCATGAAGGTACCGCCGTCGATCCGATCGGGTATCACGGGATAGGTCGCGGAATGGAGTTTGCGCACCCCCTCGATGCGGATCGTCGGGGAGCCGGCGCCTTCGATCCTCGCCCCCATGGAGTTGAGGAACCCGGCCAGATCGTCGATCTCCGGCTCCTGGGCCGCGTTCTCGATGCGGGTCACGCCTTCGGCGAAGGTGGCGGCCATCATGAGATTCTCGGTCGCCCCGACCGACGGGAAGTCGAGCACGATGCGCGCCCCGACGAGCTTGTCGGCGACGGCGACGGCACAGCCGCCCTCGATGGAAACCGTTGCCCCGAGAGCTTCGAACCCCTTCAGATGGATGTTGACCGGCCGTGCGCCGATCGCGCAGCCGCCCGGCAGCGGCACCCGGGCTTTTTTCAGCCGGCCCAGCAGCGGCCCCATGACGAAGAAGCTGGCGCGCATGGTCTTGACCAGCTCGTAGGGCGCTTCCTCCTTCACCCCGGCCCCGCAATCGACGTGCATCGTCCCGTCGGCGGTCCGGCTCGTGCGGGCCCCGAGGGCCTGGAGCACTTTTTCCATCGTGGCGATATCGTTCAGGTGTGGCACATTCTGCAGCGTGACGGGTTCGTCGCACAACAGAGTCGCGGCCATGATCGGCAGGGCCGAGTTCTTCGCCCCTCCGATCGATACCGTGCCGCGCAGCGGGCGTCCGCCGTCAATGAGTATCCGAGCCATGATTCAGTCGACCCCGATCCTTTCGAGTTTGATGTTCCCTTCGCGGAGCATTTCCAGAGCCAGCTCGTCCGGATACGAGCCGATGAACACCACCCGCGTGATTCCGGCGTTGATCAGCATCTTCGCGCAGGTCACGCAGGGCTGGTGGGTAACGTAGATCTCGCTTCCCTTCAGCGACACGCCGAATGCCGATGCCTGGAGAATGGCATTCTGCTCGGCATGGAGGCCGCGACACAGCTCCTGCCGCTGGCCCGAGGGAATATGCATCGCCTCGCGCAGACAGCCGCCCGGCAGCTCGAAACAGTGGGGAACCCCGTTCGGCGCGCCGTTGTAGCCGGTCGCGAGGATGCGCTTGTCGCGCACGATCACGGCCCCGACCGTGCGGCGCAGGCAGGTGGCCCGTGTCGCGACCAGTTGGGCGATGCGGAGGAAGTAGGTGTCCCAGGATGGGCGCGCGGCGACCTTCGAAGGCTCCCGCACCGCCTCCACCGAGGCGAGCCGCGCGATCTTGCCGGCCTTCTCGGTGATCGCCCGGGGTTTCGGAGCGGCTTTCGCCGTCTTCGGGGCGGAGGAGTTCGTCTTCCGGGCTTTCACGGTCGCCTTCTCACTTCGTGCCATACAGTCTGTCTCCGGCATCGCCGAGGCCCGGCAGGATGTAGCCGTGCTCGTTCAGTTTCTCGTCGACGGTGCAGGTGTAGATGTCGACGTCGGGATGAGCTTTTTGCAGCGCCGCGATGCCTTCGGGGCAGGAGACGATGCACATGAACCGGATCCGCTTCGCGCCCTTGGCTTTGACGATCTCGATTGCTTTTGCCGTCGAGCCACCGGTCGCGAGCATCGGATCGAGGATGAATACGTCCATATCGGCGATGTTCGCCGGCAGTTTGCAGTAGTATTCGACGGGCTGAAGCGTTTCATGATCACGATACAGGCCGACATGGCCGACTTTTGCCATCGGCATGAAGCTGAGCAGCCCTTCGACCATCCCGAGGCCGGCACGCAGGATCGGCACCAGGGCGATCAGCTGGCCCGAGATCATATAGCCCTTGGTTTTCATCAGGGGCGTCTCGCAGTAGGTCTCCTCGACCGGGATCGAGTGGGTGGCCTCGTAGGCCAGCAGCATCGACAGTTCGCGCATCAGTTCGCGGAACATGTGGACGTCGGTGAATTTCGACCGCAAAAACGTCATCTTGTGCTTGATCAGCGGGTGGTCGACAACGACGAGATTGCCCATCTTCGGTTCCTTTCTTCGGTTACGGGCGTTCGATCTTTCCGATGCGCCGCTCGTGGCGGCCGCCTTCGAAGCCGGTGTTCAGGAAGGCATCCAGGGCGTCGATCGCCAGCTCTTCGCCAATGATCCGTCCGCCCAGGACCAATATATTCGCATTGTTATGCTTTCTGGAAAGTCCCGCCTCGAGCGAGTTGTGGCAGAGGGCCGCGCGCACTCCGCGGTGCCGGTTCGCCGCGATCGACATCCCGATGCCGGAGCCACAGGTCAGCAGCCCGAGGGCGGCCGGATCGGCCGTCACCCGCTCCGCGACGGCATGCGCGAAATCGGCGTAGTCGCACGAGGCATCCGAGTCGGTACCGAGATCGACGACCTCGTGGCCGTGTTCCTGCAGATGCCGGATCAACCGGCGTTTCAGCGACAGCCCCGCGTGGTCCGAACCGGTGTAGATCTTCACGGTGTTCTCCTCTGGTTGTGCTGGTCCGCCGCCAATATACATGCCGGGGAATCAGGATTCAAGGCACCGCTCACCGCCGGAACGTGTCATACCGCTGGGTGAGCTGGTCATACGCGGCGAGTTTCGCCTCGAGCCGCTTCGTGTCGGCTCCGTACCGGAACCGGCCGGTGTCCTGCGGATACGCCTTGAGGTAGAACTCGATCCAGAACTCCTCGCGTTCGAGATTGTACTCGGCCCGCGCCTCCCAGCAGTGGAGATCCCGGACGATGCCCACGGTGAGAGGGCTGAACTTCTTGTTCAGGTGGTTGTAGTTGCCGTTCGCCGTGACTTCCCACAGCGGCCGGATGACGGCGCGGTAGTTCATCGAGGTGTTCGTGATGCGCCGGTATTCGTGCGGATACGTGATGCTCGTGTCGAACGACCAGAGGCTGCTTGCCAGCCGATACCGCATGTTCATGTTGCCCGGGGTGAGGCGGGTCATGTCCATCTTGCCGAACGGCACCGGGTCGGGCACGTAATCCCGGCGCATGAAAAACTCCCAAGTGCGGTAGGCATCCGACCGCGACCGGCGCGAGTAGTCCCAGTAGACCTGCTCAAGCCGCTGCGTAACCCGGTTGTAGTTGAAGTTCACGGGGTTGAGGTTCCAGGTGTTCTCGGCAAACCGCAGTCGGGTCGAGAACACGTCAGTGCTGGTGAATGAGTCGAACTGGAACGGGGATTTCCCCTTCTGCGTCGAGATGTTGTAGTTGAACTCGAGATTCGTCACCTTCGAGAACTTCTGATTCGCCCGCACCGTCGTGGCGCCATTTTCCCGTTCGATGCCCTCGCTGTACCAGCTTTTGTCGAAGTTGTAGGAGGGGGTGAAGTCGAACCGCCGATTCACCTGCACCGTGGGAACCGTGAAGTTCGACCGGATCTCGCGCTTGGTCGTGTTTTTCTTGTTGTCCAGATTCCCTTCCTCATACAGGCCATACATGCCTGAAACGTTCATCGTGAGCGGCACGCCGGGCGTCGTGTAGGCGGGGAAGGAGAAGTTCACCTCGGGGACGCGGTTCAGGATCTGATACCCCGAGTCGAGGGTGTATTTGTTCCCGTCGAGATCGAAGAATTTGCTCGCCGTGATGTTCATCGTCATCCGCTGCATGACCGGCGTCACGTTCATCTGCACGTTCAGATCCTGGTTTTCCGAGAGGCCCGTCAGCTTGTCGCCGGTATACGCGACGCTCGTCGAGACCGAGTCGCCCCGGGAAGAGCGGTAGCTGTGCGACAGGTTCATCTGCGTGTTCTTGTGGCCGCGCTGGGTCTCGTTCAGGCTGTACAGGGAAAATGTCCCGTTGCTGTTCGAGCCGGCCCCGAAGCTGCCCGTCATGCCGACCCCGTATCCGCGCTTCTGGAAGTAATCGTAACTGAAATTGCCCTTGGATTCGGGGGTGATGGCCAGATCCGTGGCGAATTTGAAGTAGATGCCGTCGATCTGCGACATGCCCTGGCGGGTCGTGAAGAACTTGTCTTTTTCGAACAGGCTCGAGCGGTCCAGACCTTTGCGATACAGGGTGCGGCCGTGCCACCGCAGCGCCAGGTCGCGCATCGTCATCTGATGGCCCGGAATGATCTCGACCTCGCGCGCCTCGAGGCTGTAATGCGGATCCTTCTCGTCATCGCAGGTCGTCTGCAGGACGTCGTGGGCGATGCTGTAGGCAGGGCTGACGAACACATCCTTTGCCCGGAAGTAGTTGCGGTTGCGACGGATCTCGGCATCCCGCATCCACCCCTTGCCGGTCTTCATGTTGTAGACGAGGAAATCGCCCGTGGTGCGGTCGTAGCCCTTCCAGAAATCGACCGAACCCTGCGCGAACATGTCCTCTGTTTTTGTATTAGCCTGTATTGTATCTGCCGCTATACGCATATCCTTGTAGGTGATGAACGCGCGGCCCTTCGTCACCACCTGGTTCGCCTTCGAGCGGAACTCGAGATAGTCGCCGTAAACCTCGACGGGAAACTTCTGGGAGTCCATCTCGGGCATGCCGAACCCGGCCGCGGGCAGACAGGTGGCGGCCCAGAGCGCGACGAACGCCATCAGGCGCATGAGCCACGTGCGGATGATCGGGCGTCTAATCATGGAACCCAGCGGTTTGCAAGCAGTTCTCCCACCGATCCCGGCAGTATCGGACCGAAACCGGACAAACAGATGCGCGAGCCACCGATGAGATGGCCCACCATAAGCTTATCGGCTTCCTGCCCCGAAAATACCAGTCGGCAGAAGGAAAACAGCTTCAGAAGAGGAAAACAGAGGGGAGAGGGGGTGAATCAGGCGGCAGTGAGAAGAGCGGCGTGCAGCCGGTGCATGGCCTCGGCCGACTGGTCGGCATCGACCACGATCGTCAGACGGTCTCCGTCGTGCTCCACCAGGTGGGGCACGATTCCGATCTCCTCGAGCCTCAGGCGAAGCAGTCCGACATGCCGATCATCGTTGCGGAACCCCGCCCCCGCAAGCGTCAGAAACACCACGCGCGAGCTGAACCGGACCTCCTCCGCCGACAACCGGGCTGCCTCCTGCCACATCCAGGGCACGGCGTTGAACGACTCGGCCGTCTTGAACCCGGCCCGGATGCTGCCGCGGATGCCGTCGAAAGACCGCCATTCGCGGGCCGTGGCCGTGAATCCGTCGGGGCCGGCGCCGATGCCGGCGAGATCACAGGGGCCACGCACCCCATCCATGACCATGACCGCCTGTTTCCGATCGGCAGCGATGCTTTTGATCGGAATCGAGGGATCCCCGTCGGGACCGACGACGCTTCCTTCGTCGCGCGAAAAACTCGAGCGCACATGGATACGGATCGAGGATTCCCTCGCATAGGCGATGGAGCGCGGGTGAAGGATGCCGTTTCCGTACCGGGCCAGGGTTTCCATCTCGGCATAATCGAGATGCCAGACCTTCTTCGCCGTCGGAATGACGCGGGGATCGGCGGTGTAGATACCGTCTTCGTCGGTGTATTTTTCGCAGACCTTCTGGCCGAGATCACGGGCCAGAGCGACCGCCGTGATATCGGAGCCTCCGCGGCCCAGCGTCACCAGATCGCCTGCGTCGGTGATTCCCTGGAACCCGGCGACGACGGCGACATGACCGGGCTCGAGAAACCGGGCCAGATCGGGAAGATGTTCGAATGCGGTGATTTCGGCCGATCCGAACCGGCCATCGGTGCGAATGCCGAGGTTGAAGGCATTGTATGACTTCGCCTGGATCCCCAGCTTCTGGAGCGCGCAAACCGCCATCGAGCAGCTCACGATCTCTCCCGTCGCCATCAGTTGGTCAAGTTCCCGGGGGTCGGGGTCGGTGGTGATCTGATGCAACAGCGCGATCAGATCATCGGTCGTATCGCCCATCGCGGAAACGACGATTGCCAGGCGTTTTCCGGAACGTGCCTGCTCGGCAATCCGCTCCGCGACACGCGTGATGCGTTCGGGCCCTGCCATGGAAGAGCCGCCGAATTTCTGGACGAGGAGTTCGCCGGGTTGGAACATGGCCTGTCAGCTTTCGTATCTCAGACAGCATTTCACGGCCGCCAGTTTCACCTCGACCCGGATCTGCTCGATGGCGCCATGCAGGATCCCATCCTCGATGGGAGCGGTGAACAACACGAGCTCCTCGTTGCCCGTCGTCTGAGGAACCTGCGATATCCGCTTACAGGCGATGTTTCCCGGGGCTGTTTCCTGTGAAACAATCTCGGGATCGGGCTGTACAATGTACCGGATCTCCACTCCAGCTTCTGCAAAGACTTTGGTGACCTGGGCAAGAGTCGCCATGGGGTTGACCAGCCGCAGACGCAGATAGCATCCGGATACCTGGCGATGGGAAGGAATCAGGGCGCAGGTCGCGAATGGGGCCGCCCCGAGGGTACCCTTCTCTCTCAACTGCTGATAATCGCGAAGCATGCCGCGCAGGGAAACCTCGAACGAGGTCCCCGGACCGACGAAGATCTGGGAACTGCCGTCGGCACCCTGCATATAGGCCGCTTCCGAGCCGCCGCGGACCTGGGCCAGAACATACCGGGAAGGCAGCAGGCACGGCCGCACCCAGGCTTCGAAGGCGTCTTCATGTGCCTCGACGGCGCCAACGAGACGGACGGCATATCCGAGAGAACGGGCGATGGCCACATCCCGGGCTTCGAGCTGGCCGAATCCTTCGGCGAGAATGCGTTCGGCCGTCAGATTGATGCCGAAAACCGCCGAAGCAAGCAGGGCAAGCCGTTCACGCGCGGCAAGGGCGTGCAGGTGCCGCGTGACGTTTCCCGGCGCGATCCCCTGCCATTGGGCCTCCCGAACGGCCTCTTCGAGCGACCGGCCGCTCTGCTCCATTTCCGTGAGGATGAAGCCGGCAATGCCGTCGGTCATCGCAAGCAGGCGCCGCGGGGTCGGCAGGAAGACGTTCGTTCCGCAGATATCGAGGAACGGGAAGGTGCCGCCGATCGCCCCGCGCAGACCGGTCTGGCTGCCCAGGCCGTTTTCCAGGCGGGTGTTGGCGGTTCCCGCGTCCGATGTGATGACCCAGGGCGTCCAGTCGGGCGGCGGCCGCCGCTCCGAAAAGTGAAACCCGGTGTCAACCACTGCGAAGAACTCCGACGGTTCGAGCGTCGCCCACGGCCTCTCGGCATTCTCGCCGCCAAGCACCGGCCGGCGCGTCAGTTCGCTCAGTCCGAGACGCTCGAGCGAGGCCCGCAGCTCATCCTGCTGCCCCGGGAGATTCAGAAAACCGGGTGTCGCCATCGGGAAGAGCCGTTCTCAGCCGTGAACCGCATCGCCCGAGGCCGCCGCCATGGCTTCGGCGAAGGCTTCGGACAACGTCGGATGCGGATGGATGACGCGGCGGGCTTCGCCGGCAGTGATTTTCAGCTCGAGAAGCATCGTCGGCTCGACGATCAGGTTACAGGCTTCGGGTCCCCAGATGACGGCGCCGAGCAGATGTCCGTTCTCGTCCGTCATTGTTTTCACCTGTCCGTCGGCGTCTCCGGCCGCCACGGCTCTTCCGTTGGCTGAAAACAGGCTTCGGCCCACCGTGAACTGCAGCCCCTTCGCCTTGGCTTCCTCTTCGGAAAGACCGACCCAGGCAATCTCGGGATGGGTATAAACACAGGCTGGAACGGCATCATACGAGTGGCTGACCGCGCGACCGCGCCAGTGATCGGCGAGAGCAATCGCATCGGCCGTTGCCTTGTGGGCAAGCATCGGCCCCGGGATCGCATCTCCAACGGCGAAAACGCCGGCCTCGCTGGTTTCGAACTTCTCATCCACGCCGATGAACCGACCATCCATGCGAAGGGTGACGCCTCCCGAGACGAGCACCGAAAGGTCGGGCCGGCGACCCATTGCCAGGAGAGCTTTTGCGAAGACACGCTTCTGGCCGGCGATCGTTGCGACGACCTGCCCGTTTTCGCTGCCCAGACCCTCGACCTTCTGGCCGGTGAAGATCTCGAGACCGGCTTTCTTGAAAACGGGAAGCAGACGTTTTGCCGTCGCGGTATCGAGTCCCGGCAGGATCTGCGGCATCATCTCGACGATCGTGACCTTCGCCCCGAATGTGGCGAACACCTGGCCGAACTCGAGACCGATGACACCGCCTCCGACGATCAGGAGCGATTCGGGAACCGCGGTCGCCGCAAGGGCTTCATCGCTTGTCCAGAACAGGGTGCGATCCGACGGCATTCCCGCCGGAACGGCCGGCACCGAGCCGGTTGCAAGACAGATCCGATCGGCCGATATTTCAACCGGGTTTTCCCCGGTTTCCACACGCACGCGTTTTCCCGGCAGCAGGCTCGCCGTTCCCTTGAACATTGTGGTGCCGGCCGCCTGAAGCATCTTGTCGATGCCCTGGCGAAGTCCGTTCAAGACGTTCGTCTTGCGGTTCATGACGGCGGTCCAGTCGAATCCGATGGTTTCGGCTTTCACTCCCCACTGCTCCGCATGCCGAACCTGGTGCAACAGCCTCGAAGAGGCCAGCAGAGCCTTGGTGGGAATACAGCCGCGGTTGAGACAGGTGCCGCCCGATGCGTCGCGCTCGACGACGGCAACCTTCCAGCCATGGCGGGCCATTGCACCGGCAAGCGGATAGCCGGCCGGGCCGGCTCCGATGACGACGAGATCGAAGTGGTTCATATTCACGCTCCGGGTTCGATGGCGAAAAGGGGCGTTCCCTTCTCGACGGGTTTGCCGTTCTCGACGAGGATCTGGACAATCTTTCCCGCCTTGTCGGCCTTGATTTCGTTCATCAGCTTCATGGCTTCGACGATACAGACCGGCTGGCCGGCTTTCACGTCGTCGTCAACCTTGGTGAATGGCGGTGCTGATGGGGAAGGAGAGCGATAAAACGTGCCCGCCATCGGTGAAACGATCCTGTGATGCGTCGCTTCAGGTGCTGTGGGCTTTGCCGGAGCGGTGGGACGAACAGGAGCGGGAGAGACCACCGCAGCAGGCGTGACTGGGGCAGGAGTTGGAAGCGGTTGAGCGTTCGGCTGTTCAGCAGAGGAGACAACGGGATGTCCATTGGTGGTGACGGAGGTGTTGCCGTTGTTTCGGGCCAGTTGTTGCCGTCGGAGGGCGATTTTCAGGTCCGGGGTCTCGAGATCGAGTTCGGCCAGACCGCTTTCGCCCATGAGACGGATGATGTCGGCCACCTCCGTGAAAAGGGCCGGATCGGATGTCGCCTGGGAAGAAGGCTGGTCCGTCGTTTTCTGCTGCCGCCGTGCTTTTGCCATAATGCCTGAAACCTCCTGCCTGCTGAAATCGTCGCAGTATAGCAAACGCAGACAGGTTCCGCAATTGCCGCATTCCCCGGGAGTGGGGTACAATTGGAACGATCGTCCGTGAAAAGGACCTTTTACAGGCTGTTTCCTGCGGTACAACGCTTGGGGGCTCATGGGAGGGGATTCGCGGGCAACGCCTTCTTGACGATGTACGATCCTTGTTTATAGAAGATCGTAGTTGTATTCGTAGGCTTGTTGAAATGGGGGAAAACTCTGTGGATGTTGGTCCTGGTCTGTGAAAGCCCTCGGGAAAATCCTGTGGAGGGAACCCCGGGGTCTTCCACATGTTCCACCGGTCGAAGGGATGTTGGGGTTTTCCCGAGGTTTTCCACAGGTTATTCCCGTGGAAAAAACGGCTTCCTATCAGATGTTTGTTGATTTTTCACCCTTGCGGCGGCCCCCGAATTCTGCTATCCTAACGACCACTTTCACCCACCCGAACCCCCCATAAGCCGCATCGTTTCGTACATCCCGGGATTTCAGGTGTGTACACAGCAAGAGGATGACGCATGGAAGCCGTAAACCAGTTGTGGTCACGCATTACCGGTGAAATACAAGCCCAGGTCAACGAAGCGAACCTCAAGATCTTCCTCAATTCGATCAATCCGGTCGGCATCGAAGGGGAGACGCTGGTTCTCGAAGCGTTGAACGATGTGTGCCGGGACTGGGTTGAACGCCGCTATCAGACCATGATCCAGAAGATCCTTCAGGGGTCGACTCCGCCTCTTTCCTGCGTCTTCGTCACCCGCACCCGGAAAGATATCCGGAAAAGCCCGCCGGTACAGCCGTGTCTTCCAGCGATCAACGGGCCATCGGTTCCGATCGCCCTTCCTGAAAAAGCGCCGGCCGAAAAGCCGTATGCCCCCGTCATGACACAGTTCAACGGGAAATACACCTTCGACACCTTCGTGGTCGGCAAGAGCAACCAGTTCGTTCATGCCGTCTGTCAGGCCGTTGCCAGCAAACCGCTTGGCACCGCCTATAATCCCGTGTTCATCTACGGCGGGTCGGGGCTTGGAAAAACGCATCTGATGCAGGCCATCGGCCAGGAGGTTCTGAAGACCAACCCCAAGCTGCGCGTGGCCTACCTCACCTCGGAAGCCTTCACGAACGAGTTCATCGAAGCCCTCAAGGACAGGAAGACGAACGAGTTTCGCGCGAAATACCGCAGACGCGATCTCCTTCTGATCGACGACGTCCAGTTCTTCGCCGGAAAAGATTCGGTCATCGAGGAGTTCTTCCATACCTTCAACGAACTGTTCCAGAACAAGAAACAGATCATCCTCACCTCCGATGCCCCCCCGAAAAAGATCCAGCGCCTCGAGGAGCGTCTCGTGTCGCGGTTCGAAATGGGGGTCGTGTGCGACGTCCAGCCGCCCGATCTCGAGATGCGTGTAGCGATCCTCAAGAAGGCGGCCGCCCGCTCGGTGATGAAGGTTTCGGATGACATCCTGATGTACCTGGCCGAAGGCGTCGTTTCGAACGTTCGTCAGCTCGAGGGGGCCTTCAACGGCGTCGTCGCCTACGCGAGCGTTGTTCAGAAGCCGATCGACAAGGATCTGGTCGACCAGGTGCTGAAGGACATCTTCCGCGAACAGACACCGGGCAAGGTTTCCATCTCCTGGATCATGAAGCGCGTGGCCGAGTATTACGACATTCCCGAAGCCGAAATGACCAGCAAGCGGCGTTCGGCGAACCTCGTCCTGCCACGCCAGGTCGCGATGCGCATTTCCCAGATACTGACCGATTCTTCCCTGAACCAGATTGGGGCGCATTTCGGCGGCCGTGATCACACGACGGTCATGCACTCCTGCGAAAAGATCCGTGACCGCGTGGCAGGCGATCCGACATTCGCGGCCGAGTTCGAGCGGCTGCTGAGGTGGGTTGACCCGAAGGGCCGATAACCCCGTTCCCGTCGATCCGAAACGACCGGCATCCGTCTGGATGCCGGTCGTATTGCGCCACCCAGGCCCCGCCGGGCCATGTCCGGCTTCCTGCGGGTCACTTGCGTCCGGGGGAATTTCGGGGTATCATATTCCGCACCCCATCGCATTCCGAACGCGTTTTGCGCATCATTCATCCATCCCGCAGATAGCGGCAGAGGTTTCGAAACCGACATGGCAGACACCCCCCGCAGGGCAAGAGGCGGCATCAGACCTCTCGGAAGCCTTCTCCCCGACGTGTTGACGGATTTCCGTCGCCAGGTCTGGGAGGCTCGCTACGGGCAGCAGGGCGGGCGGGGGTTTTCGCTCAAGGTAGCCCGGGCGGCGGGTGCCGAGATGCTGCGCATCGGCCGGCTCCGAAAGGCATGGCCATCGATCGTCGGACCGGACCTCGCGTCGCACACGGCCCCGGAGCGGCTGTTCCAGAAGAAGCTGTTCGTACTCTGCGAGGATTCTCCGTGGATGCAGACGTTCAGCTTCGTCCGGAGCCAGGTTCTGGAGCGCGTCAACGAGCTCTGTCCGGGAGAAGAGATCCAGACCGTGGTCACGAAGATCGGGAAGATGCCCGCCACGTCGCCGGTTGCGCTTCCGCCTTCGTGGCCAGACTGGCGGAACGTCCGGTTGGGTGATCTGCCGGCCATCGCCGACGATGCGCTGCGAAGCGTGATCGCACAGTGCCGGGCAAAACTTCAGGCCCGCCGCGAAGCACTCGCCGGTGAAGGAATGGTTCCCTGCCCCACGTGCGGCGGTGTCACCGTCCGGGCCGGCACGACCGCCTGCGCCGTCTGTCTGCATGCCGCACGAATCGGGGAGCGAACCCGGCTGCGCACGCTGCTCGACGAAACCCCCTGGATGAGCCTGGAAGAGGCCCGATCACAGATTCCTTCCCTCACCCTCGTCGAGCTCGAGGCGGTGAAAAGCGATCTGCTCGGCGAGATCCGGAACTCCGTCGAGGTGCTTGGTGAGCAGGTGCGGGATACGGCGGATGCGAACCTGGTTCCGCGGTTGCGGCTCGAGATGGTGCGCGCCATCATCCTCGAGACGGGTACCCGTCCGGATGTGATGACCCCCGAGACCATCGATGCGATGCTTCCCCCGGCCTGGAAAGCCCTGCTCGATGTCGCCTCCCCGGAAGCCCCGAAGGAGGATGGGGAATGCTGATCCATCTCGGAAACAATGAATTTATCGATCTGTCCGAGTGTGTCGCGATCGTGAACCTCGCGACGATCGATCCGGTGACCCGCGAGACGATTCTCGCATCGGTCCGGGGCAAGCTCGACGGGGAGCCGCATGCGGCGGTTCTGACGGCCGGCGGCACCTGGATCGGCTCGACGCTCTCCCCCGATGCCCTTTCGCATCGCGGGCGGAGCGAGGTTTTTGGCGAAGCGTTTTACCGCCGGCCTTTGCCGGCGAAGCAGGCTGTGGCCGATCACGACGACGGCCACGAGACGGGAGATAACGAAGATGTCTGATTCCGAAACCCTGTTGGCACCCCAGGCCGCTGCGGCGGCGAAGCTCGAAGACGGGAACGGTCTGCCGGTCGACGGCATGGCGGGCGAGTATTCCGCGAAGAACATCCAGGTGCTCGAAGGCCTGGAGGCTGTCCGGAAGCGGCCCGGCATGTATATCGGCGGCACCGGCCTCGACGGGCTGCACCACCTGGTCTGGGAAGTCGTCGACAACAGCATCGACGAGGCTCTCGCCGGACATGCCACGACGGTCCACGTGCAGATGCACGAAAACGGCTCGATCTCGGTTCTCGACGACGGCCGCGGCATGCCGGTCGACATCCACCCCGGCACCGGCCGGCCGGCCCTCGAGGTGCTGCTGACGGTCCTGCATTCGGGTGGCAAGTTCGATAAAAAAAGCTATAAATTCAGCGGCGGTCTGCACGGCGTCGGCGTCTCTGTCGTGAATGCCCTTTCCGAGTGGCTCGAGGTCACGGTCTGGCGTGACGGCGCGACCCATCAGCAGTTGTTCCGGCGCGGGGTCGCGGTGGGGGACATGACCGTCACCGAGGGTGCCGACCGGCGGGGCACGAAAGTGCACTTCATGCCCGACAAGGAAGTATTCCCGAATATCGAGTTCAACTTCGAGATCCTCTCGAAGCGGCTCCGCGAGCTGGCCTTCCTCAACCGCGGGGTCAAGATCGTTTTGCGCCAGACGAAGACCCAGAAATGCCACCTGTTCGAGTATCAGGGCGGCATCGGCAGTTTCGTCGAGTATCTGAACGAGACGAAGACGACCCTGTTCCGTGACGTCGTGCATTTCAAGCGCGAACGCGACGATATCGAGGTCGAGGTCGCGATGTCGTATAACGATGGCTATAACGAGCAGTTCCTGGCCTTCGTCAACAACATCAACACGATCGACGGCGGCACGCACGTGCTGGGCTACCGGTCGGCCCTCACGAAGGTGTTCAACGATTACCTGAAGAAAGATCAGTCCGTCCTCGGGAAGGACAAGGGAAAAGACATCAAGCTCACGACCGACGACGTTCGCGAGGGGCTTGTCGGTGTGCTTTCGATCAAGGTTCCGGAGCCGCAGTTCGAAGGGCAGACCAAAGGCAAGCTTGGCAACCCCGAAGTTCGGGGCATCGTCGATGCGGTCGTCTCCGAGTATCTGGGCGATTATTTCGAGCAGAACCCGCTGGTGGCACGCCCCGTCATCGACAAGATTCTCACAGCCATGCGCGCACGCATCGCCGCCCAGAAAGCCCGAGAACTGACGCGCCGCAAGACCGCGATGGACGGCAACTCCCTTCCCGGCAAGCTGGCCGACTGTCAGGAAAGCGATCCCGCGAAATGCGAACTGTTCATCGTCGAAGGCGATTCGGCCGGCGGCTCGGCGAAGCAGGGCCGCGATCGCAAGATTCAGGCGATTCTTCCGTTGCGCGGAAAGATCCTGAACGTCGAGAAGACGCGTCTCGAACGGGTCCTCACCAGCGAGGCCATCCAGGATCTCGTGACGGCCGTGGGAACGAACTGCGGCAAGGACGATTTCGACATCAAGAAAGCCCGCTACCACAAGATCGTCATCATGACCGACGCCGACGTCGACGGGGCACACATCCGCACGCTGCTGCTCACCTTCTTCTATCGCTACATGCCCGAGATCATCGAGAAGGGCTTTCTCTACATTGCCCAGCCGCCGCTGTACAAGATCAAGAAGGGGCGTGACGAGCGGTATGCCTACTCCGACGACGAGAAGACGAAGGTTTTGGGCGACATGGGCGCCGACGAGGGCAGCGCGAGCATCCAGCGCTACAAAGGTCTTGGTGAGATGAATCCCGAACAGTTGTGGGAAACCACGATGGATCCCTCGAAGCGCATTCTGAAGAAGGTCCAGTCCCTCGATGCGCTGGAAGCGGACCGCATTTTCTCCGTCCTGATGGGCGACAAGGTTGAACCGCGACGGCAGTTCATCTCCCAGTACGCCAAGCAGGTCAGGAATCTGGATATCTGAGGCGCCGAATGGTTACCGAAAACACCGAAAACACGAACGATATCACCCCGGAAAACACCGAAGCCGCCGGCACGGACGCCGCCTCGTCGGGAGCGGCCGTCCCCCCGCCTCCGCCGCCACCCGATGAGGGCGAGGTATACGTAAATATAGAAGACGATATGAAATCGTCCTATATTGATTACGCGATGAGCGTCATCGTCGGCCGCGCCCTTCCCGACGTGCGCGACGGCCTCAAGCCGGTTCACCGCCGCGTTCTCTACGCGATGTTCGATCAGGGATTCACGAGCAAGAAAGCCTACGTGAAATCCGCCCGCACGGTCGGCGAAGTGCTTGGTAAATACCATCCGCACGGCGATTCAGCGATTTACGACACGCTCGTGCGCATGGCACAGGACTTCAGCCTTCGGTATCCGCTGATCGACGGCCATGGAAACTTCGGCTCGATCGACGGCGACAGCGCCGCGGCGATGCGCTACACCGAGTCGCGTCTCGACCAGCTCGCCGATGAGATGCTTCGCGACATCGAGATGGAAACGGTCGAATGGATGCCGAACTTCGACGGTTCGCTCCAGGAACCGGTCGTTCTGCCCAGCAAGTTCCCGAACCTGCTCGTGAACGGTTCGGCCGGCATCGCGGTCGGCATGGCGACGAACATTCCGCCCCACAACCTGACCGAGGTCATCAACGGCACCATCCGGCTCATCGACGAGCCCGAGGTCGACATCGGCGAGCTGATCAAGATGATTCCCGGCCCCGACTTCCCGACCGGCGGCACGATCATGGGCCGCGAAGGCATCGAGGCGGCCTACCGCACAGGGCGCGGCAGCATCACGGTGCGCGCGGTCACGACCACCGAAGAGTTCGCGCGCGGCCGCGAACGCATCGTCATCACCGAACTACCCTACCAGGTCAACAAGGCCAGGCTGGTCAAGCAGATCGCCGACCTGGTCCGCGACAAGAAGATCGACGGCATCACGGACCTGCGCGACGAGTCGAACCGCGAGGGCATGCGAGTCGTCATCGAGCTGCGCAAGGGCGTCAACACCGAGGTCATCCTGAACCAGCTGTACCGGCACACGCCGATGCAGTCCGGGTTCGGGGTCATCATGCTGGTCCTGGTCGATAACCGGCCGCTGGTGCTCGACCTCAAGACGGTGCTCGGCCATTATGTCGACCACTGCCGCGACGTCATCCGGCGCCGGACGACGTTCCAGCTCCGGAAAGCCGAGGAAAAAGCCCATATCCTCGAAGGGTTGACCATCGCCCTCGACAATCTCGACGCGGTCATCCAGCTGATCAAGGAAGCCGCGGATCCCGCGAAGGCGAAGGAAGGCCTGATGAACGCCTTCATGCTGAGCGAGCGCCAGGCTCAGGCGATCCTCGAGATGCGCCTGCAGCGGCTGACCGGACTCGAACGCGACAAAATCGTGAACGAGTATCACGAAACCCTCGCGCTGATCGAGAAACTCAAGAGTATTCTCGCCAGCGACACCAAGGTGCGCGAGATCGTGAAAACCGAACTGATCGAGATCCGCGACAAATACGGCGACGAGCGCCGCACCCAGATCAGCTACTCCGAAGCCGAGCAACTCGGCATCGAAGACCTGATGCAGGAAGAAGACATCGTGATCACGGTCACGCGCAACGGCTACATCAAACGCATTCCTCCGAACACGTTCCGGCAGATCGCCCGCGGCGGCAAGGGCAGCTTCGCCATGGGCGTGAAGGAGGACGACGTCATCGAGCACATGTTCCTCGCGACGACGCACTCGTATCTGCTCATCTTCACCTCCACCGGCAAGGCCCACTGGCTGAAGGGCTACAAGATCCCGGAAGGCGGCCGTCAGGCCGGCGGACGTGCGATCGTGAACCTGCTGAACCTGTCCGAGAGCGAGAAGATCACGGCCATCCTGCCGGTGAAGACGTTCGACGACCAGCGCCGCATCTTCATGGTGACGCGGCGCGGCATCGCCAAGATGGTCGAGTTGTCGGCCTTCTCGCGGCCGAGTTCGAAGGGCATCATCGCGATCAACCTCGACGACAACGACGAACTGGTCGGCGTGAAGACGATCAAGGGCGGCGAACACGTCGTCATCGCCACCCAGCGCGGGTATGCGATCCGGTTCCCCGAGGACGAGATCCGGTGCATGGGGCGCGCGGCGCGTGGCGTCAAGGCGATCTCGTTCAAGGATCCCGCCGACGTGGTCATCGGTATGGAAGCCTTCACCCGCTCCGGTCAGCCGGCCGCACAGCCCGGCGAGTCCCCGGTTCCAGGCCAGGAAGGCGGCGAGCAGGCTGCTGCGATCGTTCCTGCAGAAGCGATGGCTGCCGTTTCCGAAACGGTCGAGCCCGGCGATGAGACGATTCCGACCGAGTATATCCCGTTCGAGGGGATGCTTCTGACGGTGTCCGTGATGGGCTTCAGCAAGCAGACCGACGTGAACGTGTACCGTGTCACGCATCGCGGCGGCAAGGGCGTCATCAACCTCGTGGTCAAGGAAAAGACGGGCGAGGTGCTCTCGATCAAGCGCATGTTCGAAGGCGACGAGCTGATGATCGTCACCACGAAGGGCAAGGTCGTGCGCCTGAACGCCGACGAAGTGCGCTCGACCGGCCGCGCCGCATCCGGCGTGAAGCTGATCACCCTCGACGAGGGCGACCGGGTCATGTCGGTGGCCCGGATCCCGGCCGTCGAGGAAGTGGCGAAGTAAGACGCATCCGGCCTGGCCGTCCGACCGGGATGGCCAGGCACGGAGAACCCCCGGCCCGGGCCGGGTACAGGAGCGGGGCGAATGGCAGAAGAACACCAGCAACAGACCCACACCGTCGGTTCCACGGGAAAGCGGCGCCGGGTACGGTTCTCGACCGAGATCATGTTCATTCTCTCCGTCGTATTCTGCGTGGCGCTCTCGGTGATCTATCTCTCGCGGTACTCGACGATCCGCAGCCTTCTGATCAAAGAGGGCGAGCTGAACCTGAAAATCGAGACGCTCGAACGGGAAAACCGGCGTCTGAAGCAGAATCTCGATACCCTTTCGACCCCCGAGGGCATCGAACGGCTGGCCCGGGAGCGGCTCGGCCTCGTCCGGCCCGAAGAGTTGGTCATTCCCACCGTCACCGCGAGCGGAACCCCGGAGATACGCTCCGGAGGCGATCAGGAGTCCCCTGCCCGGGAGCGCTGAAAATAAATCACGGGTTTCGGCGGAGGGCTTGCATTTCGGGTGTACCTGTGATATAGTGTTCCTCACGACCGCCGTGGAGGAATGGCCGAGTGGTCGATGGCGCCGGTCTTGAAAACCGGAAACCGAAAGGTTCGCGGGTTCGAATCCTGCTTCCTCCGTGCCAGTAGTTTTGGAGAGGTGGCCGAGTTGGCTTAAGGCAACGGTTTGCTAAACCGTCGTAGGGCCGTAAAGCTCTACCGCGGGTTCGAATCCCGCCTTCTCCGCCGCTTATTATGCGCCTGTAGCTCAGTTTGGATAGAGCACCAGATTGCGGATCTGGTGGCCAGAGGTTCGAGTCCTCTCAGGCGCGCTGTTTTTTTTTGGAGAGATGGCTGAGTTGGTCGAAAGCGCTCGACTCGAAATCGAGTAGGCGCGTTGATAGCGTGCCTCGTGAGTTCGAATCTCACTCTCTCCGCCCAAGTTTCACTCCCCAGGTGGGGTTTTGGAGAGGTCGCCTAGTTGGTCTATGGCGCGTGCCTGGAAAGTACGTATCCGAAAGGATCGCGAGTTCGAATCTCGCCCTCTCCGCTGTCGTGCTAGACGGAGGGCTCGGGGTCCTCTAACAAACCGCAAATCCCCGCCGGCGGGTTGAATCCCTGCCAGAGGACCTGGTTGGTGGTACCAGCCTGTTCCGGAAGTAGTGAAGGACGGGTTCCACACGGCGAAAGCCCGTGAACCCCGCCAGGATCGGAAGATAGCAACGGTAAACGTCAGCTTTCGGGTGATGTGGCAGTGCCTGTCCGGAGCAGAAGGTTCAGGAAATGGGCCATTGATCGTGGAACGAGGGCAGGTGCACGACCTCGCAGATGATCGAAGGGAAAGCGCTTTCAAACGGCGTTTTCCCTTCGTTGTTTTAGCCCGCCGATTTCTGTTGCCCGGCTGTCCCGGCTGAGGCATCATGATCACGGCATTCCCACACCCCGCGGGCCACGGCCCGGCGGCAGGAGACCGATGATGAGCAGTCAGCCCACGAGACAGAACCTCTACCGGAAATACCGTCCCCAGACGTTTTCCGAGCTTCTCGGCCAGGAGCATATCGTCCGTACGCTCCAGTCGGCCGTCTCGACCGGTCGTCTCGCCCATGCCTACATGTTTTCGGGGCCGCGCGGCACCGGCAAGACCTCGGCTGCGCGTCTGCTCGCGAAGATCCTCAACTGTCGCCAGCCCGTCACCCTCGCCAACGGCATGAAGGATGCCTGCCGTACCTGCGACGTGTGCCGGCGCATCGAGGATCTGACCTTCATGGATATCGTCGAGATCGATGCCGCGAGCAACAACGGGGTTGACGACATCCGCCAGATGCGCGAGAAGGTCAAATACCTCCCGGTCGAGGGGCAGTACAAGATTTACATCATCGACGAAGTGCACATGTTGTCGGGAGCCGCGTTCAACGCGTTTCTCAAGACCCTCGAGGAGCCGCCGCCCCGGGTCGTGTTCGTTCTTGCAACGACGGATCCGCAGAAGGTGCCGGCCACGATCCTGTCCCGGTGCCAGTGCTTCGATTTCCATGCCATCTCGCGCAAGATCATCGTCGAGCGGCTCACCGAAGTCGCTCTCAAGGAGCGCGAAGCCGACCCCCAGAACTTCCCCGAGATCGGCCAGGAAGCCCTGTATCTTATCGCGGAATGCGCTGCCGGCGGGTTCCGTGACGCGCTGAGCCTGCTCGATCAGATCACCGGCTCGATGTCGGGCGGCATCGTCACGCTCGACATGGTGCTCGAAATGACGCGCCGGCTCGGCCATGCCGTGTTGCGCCAGATCGCCCAGTGCCTGTTCACGAAGGATGCGGCGGGCCTGCTCAACAAGCTCCACGAGCTGTTTTTCCGGGGCCACGAGACCCTGACCATCGGCCGGGATCTGCTCGAATACCTGCGCCGGTGCCTCGTCCTCAAGATCGATCCCAAAGCCGGGCCCGTTCTCGAGATCCCGGTCGAACAGGCACAGGACATCACCGCCCAGGTGACCGGCATCGGCGCCGAACTGCTCATGGCCATGGCCGTGCGGCTTGAGCGCGTCGTCTGGAGCCTGCGCAGCTCCGCTTATCCCCGCCTGCTGCTCGAGATCGAGCTCGTCCGGCTTGCGATGGGCGAGGTCTCGGCAGGCACCGAAGGCCTAGAGCGCCGCGTGGCGGCCGTCGAAAGCCGCCTCATGGGCGGGGCTCTCCCCCCGGCGGTTGGCGCCCCTGCGAGCCCGGCTGGACGGGCTCCCATCACCCCGGCATCTCCCGGTCTCCGGGCCCTGCCCGGCGGAGCCGGTCGGACCGAGCCGCCGAAAAAGCCGGCTTCGGCACCCACACCTCTGCGGCCGGTTCCCGAGGATGGAGACCTCCCGGCGCCGGAATCCGCGCCGCGGTCGAACTCGCCGGCTTCCCTGTTTCAGGCGTTTCAGGCGCGATTCATGAAAGTTTCACGGGTGAACGGGGCGTTTCTCCAGCAGGCGACCTTCGGCTCGTTCAAGGATGGCGTCGTCACCGCTGTCACCACCTCCGGGTTCCATCTCGAGCGGCTGCGAGAGCCGGCTGTCCAGTCCCAGATGGAGCCGCTTCTCGCGGAACTGTTCGGCCCCGGAACGACGTTCGTCATCAAGTATCCGCAGGATCTGTCTTCCAGGCAGACTCCCGCGACGGGAGCCCCCGCTCCGGCATCGAATGCACCTGAGGCCCCGGCCGGAGCCAACCACGCCAAGCAGATTGCCCGCATCGACCAGGAGGCGCGCAACAAGGTCATTGCCAAGCCGTCAGTTGCCGATGCCCTGGAGCTGTTTGGCGGCGATGTCGTGAATGTTGAACGGGGGAATGGGAGCGATCCTTCCGGCGAGGAGCCTTCGGCCTGAATCCCCGGAACTGCCGGGAATTTCCTGCCATGGCAGGATGAAATCGCCTTCAAATCCTTTTCTGAAGAGGGCGAATGAGTGAAGCTTTCTTCGAAAAGCCCATGAACACCTGTTCGCGCAAGAGGAGACGCTACCTCAATAGCTGAATTATCAGAAAACGGATAAATAAAAGCATGTCGAGGGGCACCCCGAATGACGGCGCATGATCGGGAAAAGAGGCATCAATGCAACCGCGATAACCCACGAGCAGGGCTTCAAGCGTGCATGTGAGGGAAAATGGAGGGGTACAACCGCCTCTGGTGGAAAATGTGGAAAACCATGGGGATAAGCCATTCATGCGGTACGGTGGGGTGGAAAAGTTATTTCCTGTGCCCTCTTGACAAACGCTTGGCAGGCCGAAAAGAGCATGGTGTGACCCCATGGCCTGCTCCAAAAGCCGATGAGTGCAACATCGCTTGCCTCTTTTCTCGTGGTCACCCCTGATTTCAGCGAATCTCCCATCCCCGACGGCCGATTGAAGCCGTGTTCATCGGGGGGCATCTTCAGGAATGGCCCGTTCTCCGTGGCTTCGCTGGTCTTTCTTCTTCCCGAGGCTTCTGAAGAATCGAGATTCTGCCTGATTCTGACGGGATGAACGGACAAAAAAAGACGGGGCCGCGATCGTGCCCCGTCTCCTGAGAGGATGGGTCAGACGAACAGGTTGATGGTGGAGTCGGCGGCCGAATCGAGGTAGGCTGCCACGCCGCCTTCCGTGATTCCGTCGATGAGTTCGGCCTTTTTCAGGCCCATGACATCCATGCTCATCGTGCAGGCGACCATCTTCACGCCGGATTTCTGGGCCGATGCGATCAGCTCGGGCAGGGGGGCGACCTTCTTCTGGTCCATCACGTGTTTCATCATGAGTGTTCCGGCGCCACCGAAATGCATTTTCGACAGGCCGAGCGCCTCGGCACCGCGCGGCATCATCATCCCGAACATCGATTCGAGCACTGACTTTTCGACGACGGGCGCGTCCTTGCGGCGCAGGATGTTGAGGCCCCAGAAGGTGAAGAACAGGGTCACTTCCATTCCCATCGCTGCTGCACCGTTGGCGATGATGAACGTGGCATAGGCCCGGTCGAGATCACCGCTGAAAACGACCATCGTCAGCCGCTTTTTCCCCTGCATGCCGGCCAGGAACGGGGTTGCGCAGGCAATCGCCGGGGAAAGGGCTTCCGCGGTCTTCTCGATGATGACGGAGTATCGGCCCTTTTCGCCGCCCTTCTGGACGAGCTTGTTGCCGGAACGGCGGCACCAGGCTTCGGCATCGGCCGGGAATCCCGGATCCGTGGCCGTCACCTTGAGATACTGGCCGGCTTTCAGCTGTTCGACGCGATCGCGCATTTTCATCAGGGGGCCGGGGCACTGGAGGCCGCACGCGTCGAGTTCGAAGGTTTCACCGCCCGAGGTGGGTGTGGCGGCCGGGGTGCTGCAGAAGGTCTCCTGGATCGGCCTGGGGGTGGGTGAGGCACGGAGTGCATCCTCGTGATAAAGCGTCCAGGTCTTGAAGCCGCCGACGAGATTGCGGGCGTTGAAGCCTCTCTGGGAAAGGATGCGCTGGGCGAAGTAGCCGCGCAGGGCAACCTGGCAGTAGACGATGATCTCCCGGTCCTTCGGAAGCTCGCTGAGCCGCTCCCGCAGCTCATCCACGGGGATCAGCAGCGAGCCCGGGATATGACCGGCTTCGTGCTCGCCTGACGTGCGGACGTCGAGAAGAACGTGTTTCTGGGGATCGAGGGCCGGGAGTTCATCGACCTGGACGGGCCGGTACAGGTTTTTCCGGATGTTCTCGGCGACCATGCCGATCATGTTGATCGGATCCTTGGCCGAGCCGTAAGGCGGTGCATACGCGAGCTCGAGGTGCACGAGATCCTCGACCGTCATCTTTGCCGCGATGGCCGTGGCGATGACGTCGATGCGCTTGTCGACGCCGTCACTGCCGACGATCTGGGCGCCGAGAACGCGTCCATCCTCCGGGGTGTAGAGGAGTTTGATCGACATCGGCACCGCGCCCGGATAGTAGCCGGCATGGCTGGCCGGGTGGGTGTAGGCCTTGGCGTAAGGCTTGCCAAGCCGCTTCAGTTGCTTTTCGGAAAGCCCCGTCTGGGCCGCGGTCATATCGAACACCTTGACGATCCAGGTGCCGAGCGTGCCCCGGTATTCGACGGCGGCGTCGCTCATCGCGTTGTCGGCGGCGATGCGGCCCTGGCGATTCGCGGGGCCTGCGAGGGGGACCGAGGAGGGATCGCCGGTGATGCGGTCGAAGGATTCGACGGCATCGCCCACGGCGAAGATGTCGGGATCGGAGGTGCGCATGCGCCGGTCGACGGCGATCGAGCCGCGGGCATTGAGCGTCAGCCCTGCCTCTTTTGCGAGTTTCGACTCGGGCCGGACACCGATCGAAAGGATGATCAGATCCGTTTCGACGGGGGCGCCTTCGGCGAACTGCAGAGCGAGCCTGCCGCCGGCGTCGGCGATTCCCGAGACCTGGCTTCCGAGGCGCAGATCGATGCCGTTGAACCGGAGATGCTGGTGCAGCGGGGCGGTCATTTCCGCATCGAGGGGCGGCATGACCTGTTTCTCGCGCTCGACGAGGGTGACGGCGAGGCCGCGGTGCCGGAGGTTTTCGGCCGCCTCGATGCCGATGAAGCCGCCGCCGATGACGGTGGCGTGCCGGACCGGGTTTTTCTCGAGGTGGGCGATGATCGCGTCCATGTCGGGAATCGTCTTGAGCGTGAACACGCGCGGGGAATCGATTCCGGGCAGGGGGGGCTTGAACGCCTCGGCGCCGGGGGCGAGAATCAGCTTGTCGTAGGTGAGGGAATACTCTTGTCCGGCCTGGATATCGCGAACGGTGACTTCTTTTTTCTTCGGATCGATGCGGATGGCTTCGTGGAGGGTGCGCACGTCGAGGCCGAGCCGCTTTTTCAGGGATTCGGGCGTCTGAAGGACCAGATCGTCCCGTTCCTTGATGACGTTTCCGATGTGATAGGGCAGGCCACAGTTCGCAAAGCTGACGAACGGACCGCGTTCGAGGACGATGATTTCCGCCTGTTCGTCGAGGCGCCGGGCTCGGGCCGCTGCGGAAGCGCCGCCGGCAACGCCGCCGATGACCACCAGTCGTCGAGTCATGAGTTTTTCCTCCTGGGTTGGGGTTGGCCGGCGGGGTTGCGATCCGGGGCGGAGCGCCCAGCCGGCAGGCAGTGGTTCTGGCAGTTGGTGAGACAGCCGAGGAGCTGGATCAGCCCTTCGTGGGCGAGGGAATACAGAGAGTTCGTGCGGACCCGGCGTTGTCGGACCACGCCGCTGTTGCGCATGATGCGGAGCTGCTGCGAGACGATTGCCTGAGGCAGGCCGAGGAGTTCGGCCAGCTTTCCGACGGGCTTTTCGCCATCGGCGAGGGCTTCGAGGAGCCTCAGCCGCTGGGGGTGGCCGATCGCTTTGAGGGTGTCGGCGATCATGGGAAGCGCCGCTTCCGTCAGTTGAAATGAAGAAATATTCATATATAGCAATATTACTATGTATAAAGGGGGTTGTCAAGGGGAACGTCGCGTGGCTGAGAAAGCGGGATGCCATCAGGGATCTCGGCGGAATCCGATGGGCTCGGGCCGGGCCGGTACAGAGAAAACAGAAAACCAGGCCCGGGTTTTTCAGTATAATGAACAGATAGCGACTGTTACCGGAGGTTCCTGTCTGATGAAACGGATTCTGATGATGGCGGCGCTGGCTATCTGCACAGGGTTTCCTAACCCTGCTGCCGGCTCCGTCACCCATTACGCCTTTCCTGCCAATATTGCCCTCGAGCTGAAGCAGCTCGACGAGACCCACATCGAAGCAACCGTCGAGCCGCGCATCGGTTCGCCTGTCCAGGTGAAGCTGTTTTTCGAGAGTTCCGAGGATCTCTCCGTCTCCCCCGCCACATCTGCCATCGAGATCCTCGATGCAAGCCGCCCGGAAAAATTCCGTCTGAGCTTCGGCAGGACCGGCCGCCCGGCCGATGCCAGCGGCTCATGGATCCGTCTGCGCGCTGTCTACCGTCCCGATTACAAACAGCTCGAACGAGCGCTCGGCGACGCACGGAAGTATCCGGATGAGAGCGAACGCCAGCGGCTGATCGACATCATGATCCGCAATAGAAACTCCGGGGCCGTCCAAACCGATGCGACCCGCCTCGACCTCGGTCTGAAGACCGGAACCAATCGCTGAACCCCACAGCTCGGCGCCAAGGAGGAACACCATGACGACACAAAGGAATTTCCTGATCCGCCGGATGATCCCGGTCATCCTCGCCCTGTTCGTCTGTGCCACAGCGGTGGCGGCCGGGCCGGAGTTCGAATTCGTGTACCAGAAAGTCACGGCGATCGAGTTCAAGGAAGAGCCGGCCCAGAACCGGAAATGGTGGGAAAAGGCCATCGACTTCGGCAAGAAGGTGGTCGATCGCGTCGAGATGGTCGTCGATCAGGCCAAAATGCGCTTCTTCCCGGGGGATTATTCCGGAACCGTGCGTTCTGTGCAGAACGAGAAGGTTTCCTACAAGGTCGAGCGGGTCAAGGTGCGGGACGAGGCTCACCTGCTCGAGCTCATGGGCGTGAAGAACGGCGATCTGTCGACCCTCACGACCGGCCAGCGCGGCCTGCTCGAGTCATACCGGTATTCGAAATCCGAGGCGGTGAAAGAACGTGCCGCCTACGGGTACAAGAAGAAAACGAGTGTTCTTTTGACGGATCTGACGGCGGCCGACAGGATCGTCAACGGCTACGGCGGCGACAAGAAACTGATGGCGGCAGCGGCGCTCAAAAAGGACTTCTGGCCGATGTCGCTCGGCTCGATCCAGCTCAACTCCCAGTCCTTCGCAGGGAGCGACTGGCAGAAGGAGGCCCAGGGGCTGTTCATGCACGAATACTCCCACACCCTCGATCGCGCGATTCCGGCCGGCCTGCTCGACGAGGGCGTGAAAACCTTCGTGAAGCAGGGCGGATTCCTGTATGGCGCCGACGGCACGCATTACAACGATGAGCGCACGACATCCCGCGTCGCGTTCATCGAAGGCTGGGCCATGTTCAACGAGATCAGCGTCACGGACAAGGCCGACGAATACCGGCGGCAGGTGAGCACGATCCGGATCGAGGATCGCAAGGGCAACTACAAGGAGTATCCGGCGGCTTCCCTCACGGGAAAAGACCTTCTTGCCGTCGAGGGAATCAATGCCCTGATCCTCTTCGATATCGTCGCCACCGTTCCCGGCGGGAAGGAAAAAGTGTTCAAGGCGTTCGCCGGGTCGAACCAGCCGTTCCATTCGCTCAAGCATGTGACCCGCGAGTTCGTGAAGCAGAATCCCGACCAGGCCGCTGCCGTTCTGGCGGCGATCGACAAGAACACCCTCGGGAAGCTGTCGGATGCCGAGTTGAAGGCCCTGGTGGGCAGCGGCTCCGGCGTCGACGCCTGGCTGGCCGCCCGGAAAGCCCGCACGTCGGCGCCGGCCGCCTCCTCTACGGCGAACGACGGGACGAGCAGCAACGATACGGGCGTCACCGTGAACGGCACGGGAACCAACCCGTTCCAGACCTCGAAGTGAGCACCATTCCCGGATGGCCGATCCGGTGAGCCAGGAGAAACGTATGACGGGCAGGGCGAAAAAAATTGGTTATGGTATAATATTGGCCGCCATGGCTTTCCTGCTGTGGAATCCGGTCGTGGCGCGCGCCGCCGAAAGCGAGTTCGAGTTCTACTACCAGCGCATCGAGGCGGTCGAGCAGATCAACGATCCCAAGCCCGAAGGCTGGTGGGACAAGACGAAAGCCTTCGTGAAAAACGTCGGGAACAAGATCGCCGGCACGTTCGAGAAGCTTTCGCGCACGTATTTCCCGGGCGAAGGGGAAAAGCGCTGGTACTCCGAGAAAGACGCGAATATCGCCTACAAGCTTCAGCGCACGAAGGTGAAAAGCGAAGCGCACCTGCTCGAACTGATGGGCGCGAAGAGCGGCGATCTGTCGAAGCTGACGGATGGGCAGAAAGCCCTGCTGGCCGTTTACCGGCATTCACGCTCCCAGGCGGTGAAAGAGCGCATGTCCGTTTCCTACCGGTCGAAGATCGCCGTAACGCTGTCCGACACGACGGGCTTCGACGATGCGAAGAAGTATCCGCAGGTCGAGAACGATTTCTGGCCCTGTTCGACGGGGCGGATGATCCAGATGAGCTCGAACTTCTTCAACTATGCCGGCAGTGAAGAGGACGCCCAGGCGACGTTCGTCCACGAGTTCTCCCACTCGTGCGACCGCACCGTGAAGGAGTTCATCAAACCCTACGGCAAGGACGGCCGCCACTCCTGCAACGAGCTGACCCACAAACGCTCGGCGTTCGTCGAAGGGTGGGCCGAGTTCAACGAGATGCTCGACTTCCCCTCCGAGCGCAGCCGCATCCAGAACGCGATCAAGACCGTCAAGATCGAGAAGGGGAACGGCGAATACACGCGGGTGGATGCGACGGATGCCTCTCTGACGGGGCGCGATCTGATGAACGTCGAGGGCGTGGTGGCGAACATTTTCTATCGCATGTCGAGTGAGCTTCCTGATGGCCGGAAGAAGGTGTTCGCGGCGTTCAAGGATACGAACATCTACTGGCGCACCACCAAGATGATGCTGCGCGGGTATGTCGAGAAGAATCCCGGTGATGCGAAGGCGCTGGCGGCGATTCTGAACGAAGCGACCCACGGCAAGCTCACCGATGCCGACATGATGTATTACCTCGGGAAGGGCAACGGCGTCATGGAGTTTCTCGCCGCCCGGAAGGCCCCGAAGGCCGCCGTGGCCGTTCCGGAAGTGAAGACCGGGAGTGATACGGCCGATCAGGGCGTGACGGTGAACGAAGGGGAAACCGCCCCGGGAAATCCGTTCACGGCGGGTTCGACCAGATAGCCGCCGGCCTGCGTTCCGTTCAGGAAAAAACCGCCCCGAGCCTCGAGCTTCGGGGCGGTTCTCTTCGGTGTGGGTCGGTCCGGCGTTGTGGGTGGGGTCAGCTCAGTTCTTTCAGCAGGGCCTCGAGTTCGGGGTCGTCGAACTGCTCGTCGGCGCTGCCCTTGACCATGAAGATCAGTTTCTTCAGATCCAGTTCCGAAAGCGGTTTTCCCTTGGCGCGGGCGAGCTCCGCCTCGTCGTTGAGGAATTTGCGCAGGAACTTTTCGCGCGTTTTCTTGTCGGTCATGACTTCCAGCAGCCGATCGGCGAGGACGGCGGGATCGACCAGCTTGTAGGTGCCGTCGTGAATCTGCCGGGTGATCTCCTCGAGCCGCTGCATGTGAAGCAGCTTCGCCTGGTTCAGGAGCGTGGCGGGCTGGGTTTCGGGCAGATTGGCGGCGCGGGGCGTCGAGGCGCTTTCCGAAGGGGATTTCGACTTGAGGGCTTTGTCGAACGAGCCTTCCTTCGGTTTTTCGGCGGCATCCTTCGGCTTGGAATGCGTGACGATGATGGTTTTCCCACCGGGACCCTTGATCGAGTCGACCATATCCAACAACTCCCTTTACATCCATGTCATCTGGGCATTTTTTGCCCTATCTATAGAAAATATCGGCACCGGGAGGCGAAAAGTGAAGGGATATTTTTTGGAGGTGCTTCACCAGGGAAATTCCAGGGCTGGCGGGGGTACGGGGGTTCCGGAGGCCATCTGAAAGCCGGTTCTGGCGAAGAGCGAACCGACGGAGTCGCTCTGGATCAATGTCACGGAGGAGTGAAGACGGAGGGCGCGATCCAGCGGGCCGCCCGTTTCCGTCAGAATGAGATCCGGGGCGAGATCGAGAACCGCGCTGGCGTTTCCCTCGGCGCCGGCGCGGGCCTGGCGCACCACGAAATCGATGGGATACACGGTGGTGTTGCGGCCGTCCAGGGAGACCTTGATCCGGTCCGAGAGGTGAAACAGCACGATCCCTCCCCAGCCCAGGGGGGTCCAGAGACGCGCCTGGCCTGACGTTTCGCGGAGATATTTCACCGAGCCGAGGGGATACCGCGCGGCATCGATCGGGATCCTGCCGGGGAGGCCCATGAACGGTCGGAGAAACGCGATGATGCAGATCAGGGCGAAACAGAACGAAACGAGGCGGTATCGCGAGGTTCCGGAAACGGGGGCGGGCGTGGTGCTCCCGGGTTCGGAGCGGGAACCGAGGGCGGTGGCGAGGGTGACCGCGGCGAACATGACCGCGAAGATGATGAAACGTGCCCCCCGCAGGGTCATGAACACCGAGCAGAGGAGGCCGAACCACTCGTCGAGACTCGGCGGCGAGCGTCGTTTCCAGGCGGCAAGGAGGGGGAGGATCAGTGTTCCGAGAGTGATGTAGAGCAGGATTCCCTGAGGCGGATTCCATTCGGGTAGGTCGATGTGCGGGGCCCCGAACTCCTTGAAAATATATTGCCAGAGATATATGCCTTCGGGGTTCGCGAGGGTGAGCAGCGCCGGGACTCCGAGCAGAAGAAGCGTCGGGAAACGGTTCAGCGTTCCGTCGAGGTGCAGCGCGAGAACGCCGGCAGCGGCGATGCCGAGGCCGAAGAGGAAGCCGGCATGCATGTTCGCCCAGAGGGGAAAAAGCAGGATGAGCGCGAGGGCCGGCCAGGCGCGGCGCCGGCGCAGGTCGGTCAGCAGCAGGAGCACCAGGGCCGTTCCGAGATACGTGACGCTCTGGGGGCGCAGGTTGATCAATTGGGCGTAGAACGCGAGCGGGAAGGCGAAGAGAACCGTGCTCCAGAGGGGGTCCGGGCACCGTTTCCAGACGGCGGCGCCCAGGGCCCAGGCGGTTCCAAGGAACGCGATCATGCGGTAGAGGAGAAGGCCGGGGTTGCCGGCGTTCTGCCACAGCCAGCCCAGCAGGAGCTGCGTGAGCCACTGGTGGTTCATCCAGGGGCTGCCGGCCGCGGTGAAGGACCACGCGTCGACGGGGGGGACGGCGCCGTCGGCCAGGATGCGCAGTCCCGTCAGCACATGGAAGAACAGGTCGGCATCGACGCCGACCGACCATGCCAGCGGCACGGCCAGCAGGAGCCAGAGCAGGAGGAGCGGCCGCGGGAACGGAACGGTGGGAGGCAGATGGGCGCAGAATCGCATCGCAGCCAGTATATCACGATCGTTCCGTCGTGCCACCGGGAAGGACGATTCCAACACCGGAGACTGGGGCGATATGAACACCCCCGTCCGCTGTGTGGGCGGTGTCCGGGAGGGCTTCGGAGTCGCGGCTCAGGATGCCAGGCTGGGTTGCCGATATACAGGGGGAAGAGAAAAACCAGCAGGCGTATATGGAGGCAAAGCATGTCCAGGCGATTCCTGTCCCTGGTTCTGATGGCAGGCGGGTTCAGCATCATTCTCGGTATGGGGGATACGTTCTGGGGAACGGCGTCCGCCGCCGGGGCACGGGATGTCAACCAGGCCTGTCTCGAACAGTTCCAGGCCGGCGAGGCTGCTTTGTCCGCGCGCCAGTATGACCGGGCCATCGCGTTGTATCAGGCGGCTCTCTCGATCCGGGGCGATCACCTCCGGTCGCGGTACCGGCTTGCCCAGGCATTGGTGGAGGCGGGCCGCACCGAGGAGAGCCTCCCGCAGTTCCAGTATCTGCTCGAACAGTCTCCGCAGAATATTCCTGCCCGGGTCCTGCTCTCCAAGGCTTTGATTGCCACGGGGCGGCGTGCCGAGGCGCAGAAGCATCTCGACTGGATTCTCCAGGTCCAGCCCGGCCACGCCGAAGCGGCTGCGCTGCTCGGATCGATCCGGCCGGCGGCACAGGGTCGCACGAAGTCGCCGGCGCCAGAAACACGCATTGCCGCAAAGACCGTGGAAGGGATCGATGCCGATGCGGCTTATCCCTCCGTGACGATGGCGGCTGCCGGAGCCCGTTCCCCGGTCTCGAAGCCTGCGGGGAGCATGTCCGGAACCCGTGCCGTGCAGCCGGTCCAGGCGCCTGCCGCCGCTTCCCGCGAGTTCGTTCCGGCCGGGTTTCAGCCGCTTCCCGTCAAGCAGGCTGCGGCAGTTGGGGAAGAGGCTTCCCCGGCGCCGGCGCCCGCCCGGCCCGAGGCGGCTCGGGTCCCGGAAATCCCGGCTCCTCCGGCGGCCGTCGTGGCGAACGGGTGGCGGGTTTCGGATTTCATGCAGGCGGCCAGCGACTCGCTTCCCATCGTGCTCAATTATGCGACCTACTGTCTTGAAAAGGACGAACTGAAGCGGGCCGAGGAGTATCTCGACCGGGCCGAGGGGCTGGCCATCGAGGGGCGTGAGACGAAACGGTTCCTCGAAGTGCAGATCCACAAAAGCCTGCTTTCGCTCTACAAGGCCGACATCACCGGGTTCGGGAAACAGTTGATCAAGGTCAAGCCGCTCCTGTCGCGCCAGACGTATCTCTCGTTCCTCGATATCTACAACAAGACCCAGAATGCCACCGGCCCGGTCGACGTAGCCCGCATCGTTGCCGGCGTTGCCATGGGAGCGGAGCATTACGCCGTGGCGGCCCGCATCCTGAGCGAGGTGGTCCAGGCGATGCCGGGCGACCTGCTTGCGGCCCGCCTGCTGTCGGAAGCGCAGATGGAGAATCGTGATTTCGACGGGGCCGAGCGGACGCTGGTCGGCATGGTGCGCCGCTTCCCCAACGACGGCGAGTCGCAGTTCAATCTTGCCCGGTTCCATCTGACGGCCCGGTTCAATCCCGAGGCTTCGAAAGCCTCTCTGGAAGCGGCCGCGCGGCTGAACAAGGGGGATCCGCGGATCACGATCGTCTCGGCGCTGGTCGATTTCGCGCAGGGCGACTTGCAGGGCGGGCTGGCCCGGCTGAAGAAACAGCTTCCCACGGTGAAGGATTCCGGTCTGCGCTCGGTCTGCCAGCGGATCATCGCGGACGGCGAGGCGGCGGCGCGGCCCGGTGGGCCTGCGATCGATTTCGCCGGCCTGCTGGCGCTTCCCGGAAGCCCGGCGGCGTCTCCGGAAGCGGTGAATCTGATCGGGGAGCGGCATCTCAAGCGCGGCTCCTTCTTCGCGGCCCTGCGGTGTTACATGGAAAGCCGCGACCTGGCCGAGATCGGCCGGGCGTATCTCGCGATCGCCTCCTCCCTTGCTGCGGCGGGCGAGAACCGGGCATCCGCGGTGGCGGCCGGATACGGCATCAGCGCCCTGCGGGAGGAGCTGAAGCGCAGCCCCCTCTCGGCCCGGGCCCATCTCTACCTGGCGCTGTATCATTTCGAGCGGCGTGACCTGCGATCGGCCCGGGCCGAGGCCCAGGCCGGCCTCGACACCGGGGTTGCCGGCGAAACGCGCAGGCATCTGAAGGCCCTGCTCGACAACACCCGGGGGTAAAATTTTCCGGTAAGTTTGCAATTTCCCGGGGGGTCTCGCTATAATCTTCCGGATTCTAGACCGCAAATCATCCGGAGGACTCCTGGAATGTCCAAAACGATTCTGGTGGCTGAAGACTCCCTGATGCTCCGCAAGGTGGCATGTTTCCCCCTCGAAAAGGCCGGGTACAAAGTGCTCGAGGCCAACAACGGGATCGAGGCCATCGAGGCCATGTCGAAGGCGGAGGTCGACCTGATCATCACCGATCTGAACATGCCCGGGATGGATGGCTTCGAGCTGATCACCCAGGTGAAAGAGAACGAGAAGTTCAAGCACATCCCGATCATCATCCTGACAACCGAGGGCAAGCGGGATATGGTCATGAAGGGGCTCACGCTGGGCGCCAATTCGTTCCTCCAGAAGCCCATCAAGCCCGACCTGATGCTGCAGGAGGTCGACCGGCTCATCAACAAGAAGGCCGGCACTCCGGGAAAGGGGGACAAGTAAATGACCACCCCCTACGCTGCGATTCTCGAAAAGCTTCACGACACGGATCCGTCCGTCCGGCGCCGGGCTGTCCGCGATCTGCGGCCGTATCCCGAGAAAGAGGTTGCCGAGGCGCTGTGCGAGGCGCTCGGAGACGCGAACAAGGGCGTCCAGAACACGGCTATGGACGTGCTCTCCTCGATGCGGCACCCTTCCGTCATCCAGGCGCTTCTGCCCGTCATCCGCGGCTCGGATCTGAACACCCGCAACGCGGGCATGACGATTCTCAAGAATTTCGGGCCGATGGCCGTGCCGCATCTGATCAAGGCGATCGAAGCCGCTTCCGACATCGACGAGGTCATCCAGATTCTCGTGGTGTTCGGCAACATCGGTTCGCCGGCCGGCACCGATACGGTTCTCGGGTATGTCGCCCATGACGACGACAACGTGAAGACCACGGCCGTCGAGGCCCTGGGCAAGATCCAGGACCCCAAGGCCGTCAAGACGCTGGTGAACACCTACCACCAGACGGATATCCTCAAGTATTCGATCGTTGAGGCGCTCGGGAACATCGCCGTGAAGGACGTGTTCCCGGTCGTGAGCGGCTCGATCGAGTCGGAAGACGTGCTCGAGTACTTCTCGGGCATCGGCGCAATGGGCGCCATGGAGGATCCGGACTGCGTCGAGCCTCTGATGAAGAAGCTCCTGAAAGAGGAGGACGCCGGAACACGGCGGCTGATCCTCAAATCGCTCTCCCAGATCGAGGACGCCAATCCCGGCAGCGCCGCGAAGATCGACAAGAAGGCGCTCCAGCCGATTCTGCTCAATCTGCTCGAAGGACATGACACGGCGGAATACGGCCATCTCGTGCGGATCGCCGCGGCCGTCAAGGATCCCGCCTACATCAAGGAACTGCTCGCGGCGCTCGAGAGCCCCGAGGCGGATATCGCCGACATCGCGTTCCGTGGCCTGCTGGCGCTGGGCAAGGATGTGGTCAGGCCCGCTCTCGATGCGATCGGTCGGATGGCTCCTCCCGTGATCGTCCGGATCATGGAGCTGCTCGAAAAAATTCCCAGCCCGGACGCCCCGAAGGCGCTGTCGCTGTTCTGCCGGAACCCGGAGGATGCCGTCCGCCAGGCCCTGGCCCGCACGCTGGGTGCCGTGCCGTCGGATGCGGCGTTCACGGCCCTCAAGGAGCTTCTCGGCGATGCCGACGAGGTGGTCCGCCGCAATGCCGTCGTCAGCCTGCGCAGCATGCTGACCTACGACGGGGCCATTTCGGCGCTGATCGGCTGTTTCAAGGACATCAACGGCCACGTGCGGCGCGAAGCGGCCTTCTCGCTGCGCGGCGCCGCGTCCCCCCAGGTCGTCGAGCCCCTGATGAACCTGTTGCTGACCGACCCTTACGGCGACGTGCGCGAGGCGGCGGCCTCGGTTCTCGCGGCCCGCAAGGATCCCGAGATCACCCGCAAGCTGCTCGAACTGCTCGACAGCGACAACTCCCGCATCCGCGAGACGATCACCAAGACGATCTGGCAGTGCGGTTCGGCCCTGGCCGTCGATTCCTTGATCCACAAGCTGGCGGACAAGGAGTGGCGCGTCGTCGTCAACGCCTGTCAGTCGCTCGAGAACATGAAGGATCTCAAGTCGATCTTCCCGCTGAAGGAACTCCTCAAGCATGACGACTGGCAGATCCGCATCGCCGCCCTTTCGGCCCTGCGCGCGTTCCGCAGCAAGGAGCTGAAGCAGTTCTTCATTCCCCTGATCGGCGATTCGAACTCGAATGTGGCGAAGCTGGCCGTCGTGGCCCTCAGCGAGCTCGAAGACCGCTCGCTCGATGACACGTTCCGCAAGTATCTCGACCACACCCGCTGGGAAGTCCGGTACCAGATCGTGAAGGCCCTCGGCAAGATCAAGAGCCAGAAGGCGGTCGACACGCTGATCCGGATCGCCGAGTCCGACGCCAACAACGGCGTCCGGTCCAAGGCCCTGCTCGCCCTCGCCCGCATCAGCGACAAGAAGGCCATCAACGCCGCCCTGGCGCTGCTCGAGCACGCCGATCGCGACCTGAACGTTGCCGCCGTGAAGTTCTTCATCGGTTTCGACAACCCCCAGGTGCCCGATCTCGAGGCGAAGCTGAAGGCGCTGTTCCTCGGCAACCCCTGGATCAAGCAGTATTTCCTGGCGGCCTTCGGCCTGAACAAGCATCCGATGCTGGAAAGCGTGTTGCGCGCCGTCGCGACCCCCCGCGAGCTGCGCCGCATGGAAAAGGCCGCCGCCGTGAAGGCGGAGGGCAACGGGATGACGATCGAGGAAGCGATCCTGCTTCGCGACATCGTGGCCGAGAAATGCGGCATCTGGCTGCCCGAACAGAAGAGTCTGGAGCGCGCGCTCGAACGCAACCTGGGCAAGTTCTACATCACATCGTGGATGGAATATTATCACGCCCTGCGGTACGGGGCGGATGATCAGAACCTGTTCATCTCGCTGTACGACACCATCACCGACCCGCGCACGGGCTTCTTCGCCGAGCCGGAGCAGAACAAGGTCCTCGTCGGGACGATCATTCCCGAGCTGATCGAGGAGCGGGTGAAGGCCGGCGTGAAGACGCTGCGCATCCTGTCCATCGGCTGCTCGTATGGCCCCGAGCCCTACTCGCTGGCGATGAACATCCTCGAGGACATCCACACCGACCGCGTCAAGATCTCGGTCGCCGGTGTCGATATCTCCCACATCTGTCTCAACACCGCCAAGCGCGGCATCTTCAAGCGCGAGATCATGCGCCACGTCGATCAGAAATATATCGATGTCTATTTCGAAGACGACCGCGGCGACCTGCGCGTGAAGGACGACGTGAAGAACCTCGTCGAGTTCAAGTATGTGAACGCCGCCTCGACCGCCGAGACGGAAGACATGGGCCCGTATGACGTGATCGTCTGCCGGAACGTCTTCTCGGCCTTCTCCCAGGAACAGAAGGAACGTCTCTCGGAAAACATCTACAACATTCTCGCCCCCGGTGGCGCCCTGCTGATCGGCGCGAGAGAGACCCTCTACAACGTCACGAAGGCCTTCCGCCTCCAGACCTACGAGAAGGTCGTGGTCTACCGCAAGCTGTAAGATCATTCGTCACCCACGACGGGCGGGCCCTTGGGCCCGCCCGTTCCGTTTGACCGGAATCCGGCTCGTCTGTATCATGGCCGAAAACACCCTGGAGGAATGTGATGAAAACTGCCCACGCCTTTGCCCGGGATCTGATCGGCTTCATCGGGGCCGGACCGACCGCCTTTCACGCCGTCGAGGCGGCGGCGAAACGGCTGAACAACGCCGGTTTCCAGGAGGTTTCGGAGGGCGATGCCTGGGGGTTGAAAAAAGGCGGGAAGTATTATATGAAAAAAAATAATACTGCCCTGCTTGCCTTCGTCGTCGGAAAAGGCAACCCGGCTGAGACCGGCTTCCGCCTGGTCGGCACCCACACCGACACCCCCTGCTTCCGCGTGAAGCCGGCTCCGGAGATGGTTGCGGAAGACGCCTACATCAAGCTCAACACCGAAGTGTACGGCGGCCCCATTCTCAGCACCTGGATGGACCGGCCGCTCTCGATGGCCGGCCGCGTCGCCCTGGCCGGCCGCGATCCGCTCGAGCCGAAAGCGGTTCTCGTCGATTTCAAGCGCCCCGTGGCGATCATCCCGAGCTTGGCGATCCACATGAACCGCGAGGTCAACGACGGCTACAAATGGAACCGCCAGATCGACCTGCTGCCGCTGATGGGCCAGACCGGCAACGGATTCGAAAAAAAGGGCTTTTTCGTCCGTCTGCTGGCGGAGGAGCTGAAGGTGAAGCCGGCCGAGATTCTCGATTACGACCTGTTCCTGTATGACCCCGCGCCCGGCGGTCTGGTCGGCCTCGATCAGGAGTTCATCTCGGCTCCCCGGCTCGACAACCTCGCCTCGACCCATGCCGCCCTCGAGGCGCTGATCGACGCCGGCGCCGGCAAGGCGACGACGGTCCTGGCCGCGTTCGACAACGAGGAGGTCGGCAGCTCGACGAAGCAGGGGGCCGATTCCCCGATGCTGGCGACCCTGCTCGAGCGCATCGTGAACGCGTTGGGCGGCGATCGTGAAGCCTACTTCCGTGCCGTTGCCCGCAGTCTCATGGTTTCGGCCGATGCGGCGCATGCCGTCCACCCGAACAAGGGCGAGAAGTGCGACCCGACGAACCGGCCGATGCTCAACCGCGGGCCGGCCATCAAGGTCGCGGCCAGCCAGAGCTACACGACGGATGCCCCCTCGGGCGCGATGTTCGAGGCGGTCTGCCGGGCGGCGAAGGTGCCGGTCCAGCGGTTCCTCAACCGCTCCGACGAGCGCGGCGGCTCGACGATCGGGCCGATCTCCTCGACCCATCTGAACGTGCGCTCCGTCGACGTCGGCATTCCCCTGCTGAGCATGCATTCGGTCCGAGAACTGGCCGGCGCGCGCGATCCCGAGTATCTCATGAAGGCGATCACCCGGTTCTATCGCTCCTGAGATGATGCTCTGAACGGCAAAACAAGGCGGGGCGGGCACATGGCCCGCCCCGCCTGTTTTCCCGCCGTCACGACACGGGTTTTTCCCGTTGTCATCCGTTCCGGCGTTCCCGCTCCCTTTCGCAGTGCCCGGCGATCGCTATCGAGCCGTCGTCAGCGCCGCTTGTTCCTGTCATTCCTCCGCATCGGTTCGCCGGTCGTGACGGGGTCACCTTCCGTCACCGTCAGAATCCAGGCGTCCTGACCCGTGCCGCCGCCGGTGATATCCCCCTCGCCCTTCGGCGAGCCGGCACCGACGAGACAAAAGCTCCCGTCTTCGAGCCCGTAGGCGTCATACCCCGCATCCGTGTTTCCGCCGCCCAGGCAGCGCTGCCAGAGCAGGCTTCCCTCGGCATCGATCGAGACGAGCCAGACATCGGAGCTGCCGGGGTGAACCCCCTGCACATCGCCGGATGCGTTGGCCGAAGAGGTCGAGCCGGCACAGACGAAGCTGCTGCCGTCCCCCACCGGCCTGATCGACCGCAGGGTGTCGTCGGCCCAACCGCCGAACACCCTGTTCCAGAGCATGTGGCCGGTCGTGTCGATATCGAGAACCCAGGCGTCGTCCCCGCCGAGATGGTCGCGGTCAGAGGCATTGTAGGACCGCGACATCCCCGTGATGATGTAGGTGCTGTCGGGGGCCGTCGTGATGCCGTAGCCGACATCCTCCTCCCAGCCGCCGAAATCCGACTGCCAGACGAGGGTTCCGGTGGCCGTGATCTTTGCCGCGAGGACATTCCCGAGGCCGTTGGCCTGGGTCTCGACATCCTCGGCCGTCGGCAGGCGATCGAGACGCCCGACGGCGACGAATCCGTCGTCGATGCCGCGGGTGACGCCGAACGCCATGTCCTCGCCCGCACCGCCGAAGCAGCGCTGCCAGAGCAGATTGCCCGTTCCGTCGATGCCGAGCAGCCAGGCATCGCTGCCGCCCAGGTTTCCCGAGACATCCCCGTCGTTGGAGGTGGTGGCGCCGGCGAGCACGTAACCGCCGGTTTCGGTGGTGATCACGGCGAAGCCGGAATCATCGTTTCCGCCGCCGTAGGTTTTCTGCCAGAGGAGATTGCCCGATCGGTCGAGCCGGACGGCCCAGAGATCGCGGCCGCCGCGAAACCCCGTGACATCGCCCTGGGGCGAGCGGGTCGAGCCGACGAGAAGCGAGCTGTCGTCCGTGAGCACGACGAGATCGCAGGCCTCGTCCTCCTCGCGGCCGCCGAACGTCTTGCGCCAGAGCTGGCTGCCATCCGCGGCAAAGCGCACGGCGAGCAGTTCGCGGCGCCCGTGATCGGTGCGGGTGTCGGCGGGCGGCAGGGTCGTGAACCCGACCGCGATGCAACCCCCGTCGGACGTGGGCTCGACGGCGTGGAAACAGTCATCCGCGTGGCTGCCGATGCTGGTCTGCCAGAGAATGGCCGGATTCGGTTTCGGCCCCGCGTGGGCGGTACCGGAAGCCAGGCCAAGCCAGGCCACCAAAACCGTTGCCCAGACCAGTAACGCACGAGAGCGGATTCCCGTCATGCCGTCGATGCTCCTTCGAACTTCGCCTCCCCTATCGGAAGGTATCGCGGTTTGACTGAGCGTCTGATTCAGGTTGTCGGGCGTGCCTCGGAGAGCGGCTTGAGACGGATCAGTTCGAACATGCGCACCGGCTGCTGCTTTCCCTTCACTTCGGTGGCGGTCATCTCCTCGACCTCGACCAGCTCCGAGACGGCGTTGAAGGTGCTTTCGGAAAGGACGATGCGGGTGTGGCGGCCCTGTTTCGAGGCCGTTTCGAGCCGCGAGGCGAGGTTCACCTCGTCGCCGATGACGGTCAGATCCTTGCGGGTCGCGCTTCCGACGTCGCCGAGCATGACCCGGCCGGTGTTGATGCCGATGCCGATCCGGATCGTGAACAGGCCTTCCGCCGCCCGGGACCGGTTGAACTCCTCGAGGAACAGCATCATCGAGACGGCGGTCATGACGGCGCGAAGGGCGTGGTGCTGGTGACCGGCGTGGAACACGGCCATGACGGCATCCCCGATGAACTTGTCGACGCGGCCCTCGTTGTGGCGGATGATCGGCTCGACCTCGCTCATGAAGGCGTTCAGCATCGCGAAGATCTCTTTCGGCGGATGCTGCTCGGACAGGGTCGTGAAACCGCGGATATCCGAGAAGAGAATCGAGGCCTCGAGGAACTCGCCCTCCGCCATGCGGCCGGAGGAGTCCTCGCGGACGGCTTCCAGAACGGTTTCGGAAACGTAGGCGCTCATGCGTTCGCGTTCGCGCAGACCGCGGACCATGGCGTTGAACGTGCCGGACAGCCGGCCGAGCTCATCCTGCACGCCGACCGGAAGCTGCACGTCGAGATTGCCGACCCCGACCCGCTGCACGGCGGCATCGATGCGCCGGATCGGGCCGAGCAGGCTTCCCGCCAGGGCTCCGCCGAGGGCGACGGCGGTGACGAGGGCGAGGAGCACCATGATGACCAGGAAGTTCCGCAGCTGCAGGATCCGGTCATGGATCGGCTGCAGCGAAGTGAGGACGCAGGGAATGTACGTGCGCGTGGTTGTCGACTGGAGTGGCGAGATCAGGTACAGGAAGGGTTCGCCGTCGATGACGACCTCCCCCTCTTCGGCGACATTCAGGGCTCCGGCGCGCTGGAAATGCCGGTTCAGCCTTTCCCAGAGCGGTATGCCTTCGGGCAGGTGCGCGAATCTCGGGATCCGGGCGTAGAAGAACAGCTCGTTCGAAGCATGGCGACTCGCGGAGAGGTCACGGGCATACCGGCCCGCAGAGAACTCGCGGGTGGCGAAGTAGCGTTCGATGAACTGGGCCGGCGTGCTGACGATCAGCGCCCGCACGGTCGAGCCGATGAAGATGCGCATGCTCATCAGATACAGGAAGTGTTCGCCGAAGCTGTAAAAGTTCAGGTGGCTGGGCCGGCAGAGATTCGAGATCAGGGTTTTCCCGGTCGTCTGGAAGGCGGCAAGTTCGTCCTGGGCGGCATCCAGCAGGGAGTTGGCGGCCAGGGCCGCGCCCTCGAGCCTGATGATCTGCTTCATGGCCATGCGCAGAGCCGTCAGGAGGGCGACGTTCGTGGTGACCATGTCGTGCTTGAGCATGCCGCCCTTGTCGTCGGAGATGAAATAGTTTGCGATCAGCTCTTCCTCTTCTGCTTTTTCGAGCGCCGTTTCCAGCCGGGGAAGGTCGGTCGCGGCCGTGCCGATCAGCTCGGAGAGACGGGAGAAGATCGACTTTTCCATCATGCGGGCGACGTCCTGAAACCGCAGATCGAGCGCATCGATCGTGCGCTGCATGTCCTTGCGGGCTTCGTCTCTGAGCCGAGCCTCTTCGTGGGCGACGAAGGATCTGCCGATCGTGACGATTCCGGCGACGGGGAAGATGATCGCAATGACGAAAAAGCCCGTGATGCGGCTGCGAAGGGGAAGCTCGATCTTGATGGCTCCCGATGCGGCGGCCACTGCCGAAACCAGCAGGGCCAGCAGGAACAGGAGGTGCAGGCGGGCCATGCGCGCCGCGAGCGTTTCGGAGAGGCTGCTGGTATCGGCGCACGAAACGATCCGGAGAGGGCTCTCCAGCTCGGGGGTCACCGCGTGGTGCAGCCAGGTGTCCTGCCCGAAAAACTCCTCATCGCGGCCCAGATACGCCGCGAGCGTGCGCGGACCGAACTGCGGCCGGGACTTGAGGGTCGGGTCGAGGTAGAATTCGGCCGGATTGCGCAGATTCACCGTCATCACGGGGAACGGGATCTGGCGATGCTGTCTCGGCCTCGAGGCGATGAACGCTTTCAGCCAGAAGTCCGGAGGGAGTCTGTCGGGAAACACCATCACCAGAAATCCGCCCCTGATCCTGATGGGGTTGCCGTCGACGGCATACTCGACCGCATCGACCGCCCAGGATATCCGGCACTCTTCGCCGAGCCAGTTGGCCGAAATCACGTGTTTGTGGCCCTCGAGGAGCTGTTCGACCTTGAGGGACGGGCCGAGGGCGCGCTGCAAACGCCAGGTTGCCGGATTCTCGGTGACCTTGAGGATCGGATTGACATTGCGTGTATTGCTGCCGCGGACGTTCAGGAGCTTCATCTGGTCGAGGAACAGCTGGACCGCGGCTTCCCAGGTTTTCTGACCCATCAGCGCGGCGGGAGAGTTGAGGGAGCGCACCCGGCCCTCTTCATCCCAGACCACCCATTTGAAGGCGCCGGGGAAACGGTGGTCGAGGCCGGTGATGAACCGTTCGATCCGCCGGGAGGAGGCGTGGACGAGACCCTTTTCGATGAGCCGCTCGGTGAGCCGCTTGATCTGGTATTCGGGCTTCACGACACGGGAGACCATGCCGGACTGGAAGCCGAGTTTCTGGCGGAGAAGGGCTTTCCCGGCCGAAAACTCTTCCTCATACATGGTGCGGAGGGCGAAGACGGCGATCGAAAGGGGCAGGACGATGACCGTCACGAACAGGAACAGCCGGATCAGCAGCGAGCCTGATTCCGTGGTGCCGGCGGCTGCGGAAGCGGGGATGGTTCGTTTTCCATCAGAAGCCATGGGGGCATTATACCGTATCGGGTCTTCCCCGCCCTCTTCCTTGACCGGGGGTTGTCGGGTCTGGTATGATGCGCCAGCCTGAAAAGTCGCTTCAATGCGGCATTGGAGGCCATTTTACATCCGGTTCCGGAGCCGCCATGATCGATACCGTCGCCTACAACGCCGCGCTGGATGCCGTCGACATCGTCGACCAGACCCGTCTGCCCGGCGAGCACGTCATCCTGACCTGCCACACCCCCGAGCAGATGGCTCACGCGATCCGGACGCTCCAGGTGCGAGGCGCCCCGGCGATCGGGGTGGCGGCCGCCTTCGGTGTCTGGCTGGGCCTGAAGAACTGGGACGGCGACGACGCGAAGCTGGGCGGCCGCCTCGATGAGCTGGTGGGCATGCTGGCCGCCACGCGGCCGACGGCGGTGAATCTGTTCTGGGCGCTCGAGCGCGTCCAGACCGTCGTGCACCGCGCCCTTGGAGCCGCCCCGGCCGGCCGGCGCCGCGAGACGGCGTTGTCCGCGGCCCTGAAGGAAGCCGAAGCGATCCTGGCCGAGGATATCGAGATGTGCCGCACGATCGGCCGGGAAGGGGCCGCCTGCCTGAAGGACGGCGAGACCTGGCTGACCCACTGCAACGCCGGCGCGCTCGCCACGGGCGGGTATGGCACGGCGCTCGGCGTGTTCCGGGCCGCGCAGGAGCAGGGAAAAAAGTTCCGGGTGTTCGTCGACGAGACCCGGCCGCTGCTGCAGGGCTCGCGCCTGACGGCGTGGGAGCTGCTGCAGGAGGGCATCGACGCGACGCTGATCTGCGACAACATGGCCGCCAGCCTGATGGGTGCCGGCCGCATTCAGGGCGTCGTAGTCGGGGCCGATCGAATCACGGCCGAGGGATTCGTCGCGAACAAGATTGGCACCTATGGCGTCGCCGTCCTCGCGAAGCACCACGGCATCCCGTTTTACGTCGCCGCGCCGGACTCGACGTTCGACCTGAAGCTCGGCCACGGCCTCGAGATCGTCATCGAGGAACGCGACCCGCGCGAAGTGCGGGAGATCCGGGGCGTGCCCACCGCCCCGGCCGATATGCCGGTGTATAACCCCGCGTTCGACGTGACGCCGCCCGAGCTGGTGACGGCCATCTTCACGAACCGCGGCACGCTCCGGCCACCCTACCGTGATTCTATATCAAAGGCTATTGGGGGCGCGAAGTGAACCACCTCCGGGCCTTCCAGACCGTCGGCGAGGATCTGTTCACCGCCGGCCTGAACAACTCGCACTCCGGCAACCTCAGCATGCGCGACAACCGCATGATGGCGATCACCCGCACGGGCAGCATGCTTCACCGGCTCTCCGCCACCGACATCGTCGAGACGCTGATCGGGGGCGAGGATGCCGAGACGAAGCGCGCCTCCCGCGAGATTCCGGTACATCGCGCGATTTATAACGGAACCGCCGCCGGCGCGATCGTCCACGCCCACGCGCCGCATGCCATCGCGCTCGCCTTCCGCTTCGACCGGATCGTTCCGGCCGACGGGGAGGGCCGCTATTACTTCCCCGAGGGGGCGCCGGTCATCGAGGTGGCCAACTCGATCGCTTCGAACGAGGTGGCGGCCGCCGTCGTGCCGCTGCTGAAAAAGGTTCCGATCGTCGTCGTGCGCGGCCACGGCACGTTCGCGATCGGGGCCGATCTCGAGGAAGCCTTCCACTGGACCAGCAGTTTCGATCACTCCGCCCACATCCTGCTCCTGGCCCACCAGGCCGGAACGCTGCGGGCGTAAATTCGCACCACGAGGACGCACATGTTGTTCGAAAAAACCGCCTCCGTCGTCACCGCCAAGCGCGAGGAAGAGATCCTCGAGTTCTGGAACAAGGAACGCATCTTCCAGCAGTCGATCAAGAACCGCGAGGGCTGCAAGCCGTTCGTGTTCTTCGAGGGGCCGCCGACCGCCAACGGCATGCCCCACCCCGGCCACGTGCTCACCAAGGCCATGAAGGACCTCGTTCCGCGCTACAAGACGATGTGCGGCTGTCACGTCGGCCGCAAGGCCGGCTGGGACACGCACGGACTCCCCGTCGAGCTCGAGGTCGAGAAGCAGCTCGGCCTGACCTGCAAGCAGGATATCGAGCGATATGGAATCGAGGCGTTCATCAAGAAGTGCCGCGAGAGCGTCTTCAAATACGAGGGCGAGTGGCGCCGCATGGTCACCCGGGGCGGTTTCTGGGTCGACATGGAGGATCCCTACATCACCTGCACCGACGGCTACATCGAGACCGTCTGGTGGATCCTCAGCAAGTTCTGGGAAAAGGGCCTGCTGTACGAGGGCCACAAGGTCGTCCCCTACTGCCCGCGCTGCGGCACCGCGCTCAGCTCGCACGAGGTCGCGCAGGGCTACGACGAGGTCGAGGATCCGTCGGTCTACGTGCGGTTCAAGGTGAAGGGGCAGGCTGATACATATTTCCTGGTATGGACGACCACCCCCTGGACGCTGCTGTCGAACGTCGCCCTTGCGGTCGGCAAGGACGTCGAATACGTCCGCGTGAAGCATGAGGGCCAGACGCTGATCATGGCCAAAGCCCGTCTCGAGGCCGTGCTGAAGGAAGGCTGGGAAGTCGTCTCGACCTGCACCGGCGCGGAACTGGCCGGCATCGATTACGAGCCGCTCTACACCTTCGCCAAGCTCGAGAAGAAAGCCCATTTCGTCATCCTCGGCGACTTTGTCTCGACCGAAGACGGCACCGGCATCGTGCACATCGCCCCCGCGTTCGGCGAGGACGATTACCGCGTCGGCCAGGCGAACAACCTGCCGGTCGTGCAGATGGTCAACCTCGAGGGCAAGTTCAAACCCGAGGTGACGCCCTGGGCCGGTCGCTTCGTCAAGGAAGCCGACGGTGACATCATCCGCGACCTGAAGGCGTCGGGCAAACTGTTCTCGGCGGGCCGCATCAAGCACACCTACCCCTTCTGCTGGCGGTGCGACAGCCCCCTGCTCTACTACGCGCGGCACTCGTGGTTCATCCGCACCACGGCGATCAAGGACGAGATCATCGCCAACAACAAGAAGATCAACTGGTATCCCGAGCACATCCGGGACGGCCGGTTCGGCAACTTCCTCGAGAACATGATCGACTGGGCGATCTCGCGCGACCGTTACTGGGGAACGCCGCTTCCGATCTGGAAATGCCGGTGTGGCCACCAGATCCTGATCGGCAGCAAGGAGGAGCTGAAGAAGCGCGCCCTGAAAAAGTTCGACGAGATCGAGCTGCACAAGCCCTACGTCGACGAGGTCGAAGTCGCGTGCGACAAGTGCGGTGAGCTGATGAAGCGCGTTCCCGAGGTCATCGACTGCTGGTTCGACTCCGGGGCGATGCACACCGCGCAGTGGCACTACCCCTTCGAGAACGTCGAGAAGTTCAAGAGTCAGTACCCGGCCGACTTCATCTGCGAAGCCGTCGACCAGACCCGTGGCTGGTTCTACAGCCTGCTGGTCACCAGCACGTTCCTGCACCATGTCCCGGCCTACAAGAACGTCGTCGTGCTGGGCCTGATCTGCGACAAGAACGGCATCAAGATGAGCAAGTCGAAGGGCAACGTCCTCGACTGCATGAGCCTGTTCGACAAGTATGGCGCCGATGCCGTCCGGTGGTTCCTCTACTCGAGCACCGCGCCGTGGAACACGCGCCGGTTCTTCGAGGACGGCATCGCCGAGACGCAGAGCCGCTTCCTGGGCACGCTGCAGAACGTGTACAGTTTCTTCGTCATGTATGCCAACACCGAGAGCTTCGACCCGAAGAAACACACGATGCCGCTCGCGCAGCGGACCGAGCTCGACCGGTGGATCGTCTCACGGTTCAACCGCGTCGTGGGCGAGGTGCGAGCCGCGATGGATCAGTTCGAGGTCACCCGCGCCACGGCCGCGATGGAGACGTTCGTCGACGAGCTGTCCAACTGGTACGTGCGCCGCAGTCGGCGCCGGTTCTGGGGCTCGATCGCGGATGCCGAGAGCCTGTCGGCCTTCGTCACGCTGTGGGAGGTGCTGGTCGGCTTCTCCAAGCTGGTTGCGCCGTTCACGCCATTCATATCCGAGACGATTTATCAGAATCTGGTGCGCCGCATCGATCCGAAGGCGTTCGCCAGCGTGCACCTGTGCGACTATCCGGTCGCCGAGGCGGCGCAGATGGACGAGGCGCTCGAACGCAAGATGGGCTTCGTGATGCGCGTCGTGCAGCTGGGCCGGGCCGCCCGCAACGAGGATAACCTCAAGGTGCGGCAGCCGCTGGCCGAGATGAAGGTCGTGGCCCCCGATGCGACGGACCGTGCCGCGCTCGAGGCGATGAAGGCGATCGTGATGGAGGAGCTGAACGTGAAAGCCGTCACGATGCTGGCCGACGGCGGCGCCCTGACGAACTACCTCATCAAGCCCAACTTCCGCACGATCGGCAAGGGCCCCTACAAGGGCTTCATCCCGAAGATCAAGGCCCACCTGGAAGCCGCCGACGGCAACGCCGTCCACAAGGCGATCACGGCGGGCGGCTACGCGTTCGAGATCGAGGGGAACCCGGTGACGCTGAAGGCCGAGGATGTCGAAGTCTGCACCCTGGCCGCCGGAGAGCTGGCCGTCCAGACCGAGGGCACGCTCACCGTCGCCCTCGACAAGAAGCTGACCCGGCCGCTGATCCTCGAAGGGCTTGCCCGCGAGCTCGTGAACAAGATCCAGTTCATGCGCAAGGAGTCGGGCCTCGAGGTGCAGGACCGCATCCGCGCCGCCTGGCACGTGGCCGATGCCTCGAAACGCGCCGACATCGAGGAAATGTTGAAAAATCATAAGGAATATATTTGCCAGGAAACACTTGCCGTGGCTCTCGAACCCATGGCGGATCCGTCCGCCGGCAGCGAGTGGAACTGCAACGGCATCCTGGTGCGTGTCCAGATCAGCAAGGAGCAGATGCAATGAAATTCTCGATTCCGCTCGGTCCGTTGAGCGATGCGCTGGGAATCGTCGGCAGGGCGGTCGCCGTCAAGGGCGTCCGGCCCATTCTGGCCAACGTGCTCGTGAACGTCGAGAACGGCGAGATCCGCCTCGTCGGCACGGATCAGGAGATCATGGCGCTGGCCCGTATCCCGGCGAATATCGAAACCCCCGGCCACTTCACGATTCCGGCGAAGCTGCTGCAGGAGATCATCGGCAGCCTTCCCGGCGACGCGAACGCCGAGGTGCGGTGCGAGCTGCTCGACGGCCAGGAGAACCTGATCCAGATCGCCTGCGGCCGCAATAAGTTCAGCATCCCGGTCCAGGGCGTCGAGGACTTCCCCCCGATCCCCAGCCTCGAAGGCGAGGCGTATCCGCGATTCGACGTGGCGGCCGAAGAGCTCCGGCGGGCGATGAAGGAAGTCAGCATCGCGGTCGGCACCGACGAGAGTAACCCGAGTCAGCGCAGCATCTGCATGAACTTCGGGACCGAGCGCGAGATCACGCTCGCGGCGACCGACAGCCGCCGGCTCGCGGTCACGCACATCCGGAACGTCGCGTTCCCCGCCGAGTTCGGCAAGACGCTCCTGCTGCCGGCCCGGGCGCTGAACGAGACGATCAAGCTGCTCGAGTCGACCGAAACGGTCACGGTCGGCCTGTTCCAGCAGCAGCTCGTGCTGACGGCCCCGCAGTTCCAGCTGATCACGCGGCTCATCGACGGCAAGTTCCCGGATTACAACCGGGTGCTGCCGAAGGAGTCGAACCGGCGGATGACGGTCGACCGCAAGGAGCTCGTCCAGAGCCTCAAGTCCGTCACCCCGATCGCGCGCCACAGCAGCCAGATGGTGCGGTTCGATATCGGTCCGAATGAAACGAAGGTCTGGGCCGAGTCCCGGGAAGAGGGCCGGTCGGAGGCCTTCATGCCGACGGCTCTCGACGGCGAGCCGATCAATATCGCGTTCAACGCCCAGTATATGCTCGACTTCCTCGGCGTGGTCGATGCCGATGCGGTCGTGCTCGAGATGACGACGCCCAGCTATCCCGGCGTGATGCGGCCGAAGGGCGACGATCAGCCGTTCCGCTACGTCGTCATGCCGATGACCAACTGAACCGAAAAGACGGGGCCGCCGGAAACTGCCGGCGGTCGCCGCGGGAGGATCACATGAACCAGGAAGAACTCGGCCGCTACCGGCAGAATCTGACCAGTCCCCGCGCCGACGTGCGGCGCAAGGCGATCACCGATCTGCGCAAGCTGTCGGGCGAGGAGGCCATTCCGGTGCTCATCTCGGTGCTGGGCGAGCGCAACGGCGAGGTTCAGGCCGATCTGACGCGGGCGTTCCTCGCCTACAAGGATGCGGCGCTGCCGTATCTCGTACGGGCGCTTGGCGAGCCGTCCTGGAACAACCGCCACGCGGCTTCGCGCATCATCGGGGCGCTGGGTGACTCGGCGCTGTCCCGGTTCCTCGAGCTGATCCCCAAGAACGAGGAGGATGTCGATTACTGGATGGTCCAGACGCTGAGCCTGATGGGCGGCGAGGCCACCCGGTATCTGATCAAGGTGTTCGGCCACCAGAATCCGCGGGTGAAGCTGGCCGCGATCCGCGCCGCCGGCAACGTCCGCGATCCCCAGGTGGTGCCGGCGCTGCTGGCCCTGCTCGAGGAGAAGGGGTGGCCGGTGCGCAAGGCGGCCTACGACAGCCTGACGCTGGTGCACGACCTGAACCCCGATGCCGTGATGAAGGCGTTGCACGAAGCCTCGGTCGAGGCGAAATACTGGGTCATCAAGCTCGTGGCCGTCACCTGTGATCCTGCGCTGATCCCCGTGTTCTGCGAGATCGTCGAGAAGGACCCCGAGGAGTCGAAGCTCGAGGCGATCCGGGCGATCGCGATGATCGAGACGCGCGAAGCCCAGAAGGTGCTCGTCGGCTACCTGTCCCACAAGACCTGGATCATCCGGAAAACGGCTGCCGACGCGATCTGGGAACAGGGGCTCGATGCCGGCGAGGAGCTGCTCTCGGCGACCGCCAACCCCAACGTCGATGCCCGTTACTGGTCGGTGCGCGTGCTCGGACGCAGCAACGAGCCGAAGGTGTTCGGTCGTCTGCTCGACTCGCTCCATGACCCGCACTCGTCGGTGCGCGCCGCCGCCTGCCAGGCCCTCGGCTCGATGGGCGACCGCCGCGCCCTGCCGCCGCTGATGGAGCTGATCGCCGACCCGTCCGAAGACGTGCGCACCGCCGCCATCTTCGCCGTCAGCCTGATCGGCGACAAGGATGAGCGCATCGCGAGCCAGCCTTCCGTGCCCAAGCATCTCAAGCCCGAGAATCAAATGCCCTGCCCCCACTGCCAGAAGTCGATCGGCCGCTCCTTCACCTTCTGCCCCTTCTGTCTCGGCCATCTGAAGAACGCCTGCCGCAAATGCGGCCGCCCCATGGAAGCCGGCTGGAAAGGCTGCCCCGACTGCGGCCAGCCCGCCTGATGCAATAACATAGATTCTTTGATAAAATACTTCGGACACCGGCTCCTCAAAACGGCCGGTGTCCGAATCTCTTTTGAGTCGAATCGAGATGAACCGGCAATCATACACCGACGAATCCGAGAGGCAAACCCGCCGAGTGCGCATCGACACGAAACTGCGCGCTCTCGGCTGGTCGATCGTCGATCATGAAGAAGGCCTTGTTCATGCCTCGCTGACTGCCCACGCCGTGCGGGAGTATCCCACCGAGAACGGGCCGGCGGATTACGCTTTGTTCGTCGGTGGAGCCTGGCTCGGCATCCTCGAAGCCAAGCGCCTGGCCGTCGGCCCCCAGAATGTCCTCGAACAGGCAAAACGGTATTCGCTTGGTGCGACCGTCGCTTCCGGCAACTGGCAGGGGTATCGGGTTCCCTTCCTCTACTCGTCCAACGGGGAAACGCACTGGTTCATCGATATTCGCGATGACAAGGCGCTCTCCCGGCAGATCGGAAATCTTCACACCCCGGCCGCCCTGGTCGACATGGCCGCTTGCGACCAGCAGAAGGCCCTGTCATGGCTTCAGACAACGCCCGTAACCGACATCGCGCGCCTTCGCCCTTACCAACAGCAGGCGGTGAGCGATACCGAAACCGCCCTGGGAAAGCGGAAGCGGGCTCTGCTCATCGCCATGGCCACCGGAACCGGCAAGACGTTCACCATCGCCGCCCTGCTGTACCGTCTCCTGGCTTCCGGATACGCCCGCCGTATCCTCTTCCTCGTCGACCGCAAAGCCCTTGCAGCCCAGGCCGTTCGTGAGCTGGCCTCGTTCAATACGCCGCACGGCCGGAAGTTCGACCAGGAATACGAAGTCTATTCCCAGCGCTTCAAGCGCGAAGATTTCGACGAAAACGAATCCTTCGATCCGAAGGTTCTTCCCGAAGCCTATCTGACGAGGCCGGACGGCACGCAGACGTTCGTCTACGTCTGTACCATCCAGCGCATGGCGATCAATCTGTTCGGCCGGGAAGGCGGCTTCGCGCAGGATGCGGCCGATCCGGAACTGACCGACGATGCGGACTGCCTCGACATCCCAATTCATGCGTTCGACGTCATCATCGCCGACGAGTGCCACCGCGGATACACGGCCGCCGACGATCTCGTCTGGCAGAGGACCATCGATCACTTCGATGCCGTCAAAATCGGCCTGACCGCGACACCGGCCAAACACACCGTGGCCGTCTTCGGGGAACCGGTGTTCCGCTACACCGTCCAGGAGGCCATCCATGACGGATGGCTGGTCGACTACGACGCCGTTGCGATCAGATCGGAAGTTCGTATCAAAGGCACGTTTCTGAAGGAAGGCGAACGGGTGCATTACGTCGACACAAAAAGCGGCACGCAGCGGCTCGACCACCTCGAAGACGAGCGGAAATATGAATCGACCGATATAGAATCAAAGATCACCGTGCCCGAGTCGAACCGGAAGATCATCCAGGAAATCGCCCGATACGCCCGGGAACACCAGGCCCGCACCGGCCGCTTCCCCAAGACGCTGATCTTCGCCGTCAACGATATCCAGCACACCTCTCATTCGGACCAGCTCGTCTCGATCTGCCGGGAGGTGTTCGGCGAGGGGGATGCATTCGTCCAGAAGATCACCGGGAACAAGAACGTCGACCGGCCGTTGCAGCGCATTCGCGAGTTTCGGAACCGGCCGGCTCCGAAGGTTGTCGTCTCCGTCGACATGCTTTCGACCGGCATCGATATCCCGGCTCTCGAGTTCATCGTGTTCCTGCGGCCCGTGAAATCCCGCATCCTGTGGGAACAGATGCTCGGACGCGGCACGCGCCGGTGTCCCGACATCAACAAAACCCATTTCACCATCTTCGACTGCTTCGGCGGAACGCTCATCGAGTATTTCAAGGATACCGGAGGCTTCGAGGTCGATCGTGGGGGAACGAAGCCGGTCGGCATCGCCGAGATCATCGAAAATATCTGGCAGAATATAGAACGTGAGTACAACGTCCGACGGCTGGTCGGCCGGCTGCGCCGCATCGAGAAGGACATGTCGGGCGAGGCCCGGGACAAGTTCGCGAAGTTCATTCCCGACGGCGATATCGGAGCCTTCGCGGAAGGTCTTCCCGACCGGATGAAGAACGATTTCACGACGGTCATGGGCATCCTGCGCGACAAGGAGTTCCAGGAGCTTCTCGAGCATTATCCCCGGGCGCCCCGCACGTTCCTGATCGCACCGGATGCCCCGGATAAGGTGACGTCGGAATACAAGATCCGGCGAGGGGACAAGCTACTCGTGCCGGCCGATTATCTCTATGAATTTTCCGCCTTTGTCGCCGGAAAACGGGATGAGATCGACGCGTTGCGCGTCCTGCTGAACAAGCCGAAAAGCTGGTCCGTCGAGACGCTCGAAGACCTGCGCCGGTTGTTGCGGGACGCGGCATTCAGCGAAGAGGACCTGCGGAAGGCGCACGAGATCGTTCACAAGAAGCCGTTGGTGGATGTCATTTCGATGGTGAAACACGCCGCGATGGCCCAGGAGCCTCTTCTGACGGCGGCGGAGCGCGTCGACCGTGCGCTCGCCAACGTCTGCGGCGGCGCTTCATTTTCCGAGGAGCAGAAGGCCTGGCTCGCCCTCATTCGCGAGCATCTGGTCACGCACCTCTCCATCGGAAAAGAGGATTTCGTGCAGATCCCGATTTTCGAGAGGAAAGGCGGCATCAGCCGCGCCAGAAAAGTCTTTTCCGACCGTCTCGACGAGTTTTTGTCGCAGCTCAACGAAGCGATGGTTGCCTAAACCGGCCGCATCGTGTTCAATGGGACCCTCACCCGCGCGGTTAGCGGCGGCCGAGTTACACCAATGAAACGATGGTGCCACGATGTCTGATATCGTCAACAAACTCTGGGGCTTCTGTCACACGCTGCGCCACGACGGCGTCGATTACGGGGATTACATCGAACAGCTCACGTACCTGCTGTTCCTGAAGATGGCCGACGAGAAGGAAGTCGAGATTCCCAAGGGGTGCGGCTGGGGAAGCCTGAAGAATCTCTCCGGTCAGCCGCTCATCGACCATTACACCGGCATCTTGCAGAAACTGCGCGATGCAAAGGGGCTGCTGGGCGACATCTTTGCCCAGGCCATGCCCCGGTTCAACAATCCCGTCAACCTCAAGAAGCTCGTTGCCATGATCGACGAGGAGGAGTGGACTGCGCTCGACGTCGACGTGAAGGGTGAGGCGTTCGAGGGGCTGCTGGAAAAAGCCGCATCCGAAGGGAAGAAGGGGGCCGGCCAGTATTTCACGCCGCGCCCGCTCATCCAATCTATCGTGAGTGCTATGAAACCAGACCCGCGCGGGAAGGCTGATTTCACCATCATCGACCCCGCCTGCGGGAGTGGCGGATTCCTCATGTGTGCTTGGGAATGGCTGATCGGCGAGACGAAGGGCGCGATCGACCGGCGTGAGATCAAACGGATCAAGGAACGGACCTACTTCGGGCAGGATCTCGTCGCCCGGCCGCGTCGGCTGGCCCTGATGAACCTGTTCCTGCACGGCCTGACGCCGACGATCTATCTCGGCGACACGATTTACGAGCCGGAACGGGGCGAGCGGTACGACGTGATTCTGACGAGTCTGGCGATCCGGTAGGCCAACGTCCTGGACTTGCCCGAGCCGGCGCATGCCAGACACAAAACCTCGCGGGCGGTATCCACCGCCGCGTCGTATTGCTGCGGCGTCAACTCGTTCCTCAAGACCTGGTCGATACTCATGTGAATTAAGTCCCCTTTTTGATGGTCACGTCCCGGCGCTGTTCAGCAGGACCCGTTTGATGCTTCTACCGTGTGCCGCGATGAACGGCGGCGGCAGGGCGTTGCCGATCATCAAGGCCACGGCGGACTTGTTGTCGGTGGTCGGGAACTTGTACCGGCGGGGAAAACCCTGCAGAAGCGCCGCCTCGCGCATGGTGATCGCCCGGTCCTCCTCCGGATGAAGGAACCGTCCCTTTGAGGGGTTGAAGCACCCGCTCGTGATTGTCGGGGCCACATCCTTCCAT
>Ga0116157_10000095_pt1 | contig 97337 bp, 85 predicted proteins | sample AD_UKC048_MetaG_FD_89882 | JGI IMG/M metagenome (GOLD analysis project Ga0116157, IMG submission 89882) | Active sludge microbial communities of municipal wastewater-treating anaerobic digesters from USA - AD_UKC048_MetaG | ecosystem: Engineered > Bioreactor > Anaerobic > Digestate | place: USA... | reverse complement strand
ATTCGACTTACGGAATGCGACCCTGTCCTGTATGATTCCATTCTGTAAATCTATGAAATTTATAGAAACTAAAGTACCTGCAATGAAATTGCAGGGTTTTAACCAATTTTTAAGATAATAAATAAGGCTGTCTGTCTCTATAAAGGACGTTACTTGTAAATAACTTATGTTGCGACTTACCGTATCCTTAAATGAAATAAATACAGAATCTTTATAAAAGGAGAAACCATTTGTTGTTCCAATTAACAAGCCTTTGTGTTTTTTTGAGAACTCAATTTTACGGACGTTTTCGTTAACAAGACCATCTTTCACATAAAAATTCTTAAACTTGCTCCCATCAAACATCGAAATGCCACTGCCGTAACAAGCAAACCAAAGATTTCCAGTTGAATCCTCTGCAATAGACCAAATACGATTTCCTGCTAAACCATCACTCTTAGTGAAAGTTTTGTAATTGACACCATCAAATCTACAGAGACCAGCCTCTGTCCCAAACCAAACATAACCTCTAGTATCCTTGAATATATCATATACCTTATTAGAGGGAAGGCCATCCTTAATTGTAATATTATGGGTATAAATACGCTGCGCAACAGAATTGCCAGACAAGCAAGTGAATGTAATAGCTATTGCAATAACAAGTGTTTTAAAGAGAAATCCCATCGCTATCTACTGGTTAAAACCTCGATAAAACTTTCAATTCTGCGAGTAGCTATTTCAAGTTCTTTACCATTTTCAAGGATTATTTTATCTCGGCTTTTATCGTATGTTTTAATATAATTAAGGTTGACGAGAAAAGACTTATGACACCTAAAGAATACTTTACTTGGCAGCATCTCTTCAAGGTTCTTTAAAGTAGATACAATAGTGAAAGAATTGTTGTCGATAGTGTAGATGGTGGAGTAATTTACCTCTGCTTTGCAGAATAAAATGTTGCTCATTTTCAAAATCTGGTAACCATTTCTCGTTGGGAAAATTACCTTTTTATTGATTTCTAGGTCGTTGCTCAAATTGTTTATAAATGTGTCAATTTTTATCTTAGAGTAGTTTCTTGCTTTTCGTTTAAATCTTTGGATAGTTTCACCTAACTGTATGTAGTCAACAGGTTTTAGCAGATAGTCAAGAGCTGCATATCTAAAGGCATTAAGTGCGTACTTTTGGTATGCCGTAACAAAAACAACCTCAAAGTCAACCTCATCCCCAAAGTATTCAAAAAGTTGCAACCCGTTTTCGTTGGGCATCTCAATATCCAGAAAAACTAACTCTGGCTTCAGGGTGTTAATTGCCTTTACTGCTTCTTTAACAGAGGATAATGATGCCACTATCTCAACTTCATCAGTGAAGAATTGAGAAAAAATGAGTTGAATAGAATCTCTAGCATCCTTTTCATCATCGACAATTATTGCTCGTATCATACCATCTATAGTTGATTGTTATTCTAAAAATAGTGAATTTTTATTACAATCAATATTTTGGGAACTTCTACAAGAGTTTTGTTCATCAAAATTCACAACGATAAGGAACTGTTTTTAATCGTTAAATAAAAATATTTAGGCGATAAAACTATTTTCTCAAACGATAAATAAATATTCAAAAAAACTAATATTTAAAAAAAGTAATATTGATATAGTCAATGCTTGTATGAATGGGTAATAACCATAAAACATGGAAATCGATAAGACAATCCTCAAGAAGACAAACCATTGCATTCATAAATTTGAATGTTTAAGAAACGAAGATTACCTACACAATGTTAAAGTGGAGAAATGCTTAAATGATGAAATAGTTTTTGTGAACTGCGAGGATACTAATTGTAAATACAGGATGAGGTGCGGAAAGCATACAACATGCTATTGTCCAACTAAAAAAGAGATTTTAAGAAGTTTAAAAAGATAAACGCACCTCCCATTCAACCAATCATAAAGTACAATATATAATCGATAAATAAATTTATTCAGGCGTTGAAATCAGAAAACTGCTCGATAAATAAATTGATTTAAACTAATTTGTAATTTATTGTATTATTGATAATTAGACGATATAACTTTAATTGGGAACCAAAACCCAGTTTAAAAAATGGGGCGTAACCGAAAAGCCAAAAGAGTAGGAACCTAAAAAAAATAATTATGAATAAAAATGTTATCACCCTGCTATTTGTTACAGGGCTTTTAATTACCTCATGTTCTAAGCAAAATAAAGCAGTGGATGAATACTGCAATTGCATGGATAATAATTTATCAGATAGTTTGAACTCTACTAGTTTACTATCATCAGCACACACGAACTGCCGTGATTCCATCATCAAGGAATATGACCTTATTAACGATAATGAGTTTGTTACATCTTTTGATTCAATCCCTAAAGTGAGAAATAAACTCAATGAGAATTTTCTTAAAATTTATCAGAATGTAGATAGAATATTACAAAAGTACAATTGGGACTATAAAGACGTTTCATCTCTGAATTGGAGAACATATGAATATCGGAGATATTTATTTGACGGGAAGATGTTTAAACAAGAAGTATATGGTATGAACTGGGGTTCTACAAATTGGAATTTACAAAATACATATACTGGTACCTACAAAATTGAAAAGGGAGAAAATGATAATATTTATGTCGTAATATCAATGCAAGATAATGAAAATGACATATACAGGTTTCGAAAAAGCAAAAAAGATGGTTATTACTTAGATGGAAGAAGAACGCTTTGGCAAGAAGATAAGTAACTTTTCACTAGTAAAAACTTGAATATTCTAGTTTGCTCAAATAGTTTTTTTATCTATTAGACCAAAGAATTGATTTTTTGCATTATGATAAGAACACCATTTGATGTGCTTATGATTGAGAATAACTAAATGTATAACAAACAAATAAATCGTTATGAAAACATATATTATTATTTGTAGTTTGTTGCTAATATTTCAAATTAGTAGAGGACAAGGCGCAACTGATAGTCTTAGTTTAGATTATGATGTAATTTTAAAAAACCCCACAAAAGAAAATTGTAGAATATTTCTCAATAAGTATAGAAAACCAAATGAAATAGTACAAAGTAAATATAGAGAGGTATCTAATTTTAATAGAGACCTCACTAAATTTAATAAATATTCTGAAATTATAGAAGAATTTAATAAATCAATAAATGAAAATTCATTTGAAAGTTTTCTTCAGTTTACAAAAAAATATAATGATTTTGAATCTAAGAACACATATGGTGTAGATAAAAATGAACTGAGCAGTAGTTATATTAAACAAAACTTCAAATTAAATTTCTTTACTGAGGACAGAAGTTATTTTTATCTAAATTCAAGACTTCTTCTTGACTCTATAGATAAAGCAAAATTTAGTTTAATAATTAGAAAAATAGATTTAATAAATAATAAAATTGAAACCTCTTTTCAAACACTCGATGTAAATAAAATTGAAACATATAATTCATTTAAAGATACTTTTAACACACACTTTAGCACCTTGCTGAAACTTAGAGATGATTTAGAAGGCACTGGCCAACTTAAATTTAAAACTCAATCTGATAGAGATACCTATTTAAATCGAAACGGGTTCGACAAGAGTTATATGAGGTTAAAAGATGCTATGTCTATGTTTGGAATACAAAAAAAATATTTAACCGAAAACACCTTAAATCTAAGTATAGAAGATATTAATAGTTTTGCAATACCTTTTCCTGAGTTTAATCCATTTTCAGACCTAAATCATAAAGCATATTGGGATATTTTGAGTTCCATTAATAAGAATGTTTCGAATGATATGATAATATCATTATTTGACTTAAACGAAAAGTATACAACACCTTTGCAGAAAGAAAACTTTATTTCTTCTCCTGATTTTAAAAAGTTATTGATTAAAAGGGATTCAATGAGAAATTCCTATTTATCCAATATATACATGATTGACCTCTCTCCTTCAGATGATAGGGTTGGGGAACTAATCTTAGATATGTTTATCATAAGTAAATACGATTTAGCAAAAGGCGGCTTTACAATAAAACTTGGCACATACAAGCTGTCTAAATTTATGTTAGAGGAATTCAACACCATTATCCCTAACGTAATCCATAGAATTTGTTTTGATGTAATACCATTCAAAAATATTCTAGACCCCACATATGATTTTAATTACAACTCTACTTTTATTCCAATAGATAAAAACACTGGAGGTAAAATTGAAGAGGCGGGTCAAAACCTAAGAGTTAAATTATTATTTCAACTTGATAAAACCATAAAACCTTCAGGCAATAAGAATGTTGGTGATTATTTAAAAGCAAGTGTTTGTAAATTAATTTTTTACAACATTACAACATCCGAGATATTATATTCAAAGATTTATAAACCTTCAGCAAATCAACAAAAAAATATAAAATCGGGTACAAATAAATAACTTCAAAATTATTTATAATTCCAAATGGGCTTAGGTTTTTACCTAAGTCCATTCTTCTTATTAATAGGGCTTAGTTTTATACCTGTTACTATCCATTCCAATTTTCACCTTTTTTCTATTACTATACGATTGTTTGCATATGAGTTAATAACAAGGTATTAGCATCCTTAATATGTAAACACAAATTTTTGACGAATGCTTTTTTTATATATAAAAAGAAAAGATTATGACAGAGAAAAAGCTTCGAGAATTAATCACTATCAAAATTGGGGGATTAGACTATGTTACATTGGTTGCAAAAACAGATGCTGACACATATAGAATGAGTTGGGGCTGGAATGGAGTTGAATTTAGAATCTTGATTACTAAGGACAATTCATCTTATAGGCAGGCCTACTCCACCAAATCCGTAATACATATTTACAGGGACTTGGTTAATATTATTAATCTAAACTGTCTTAAAGTGAATCACATAAAGTATGTCCTGAACTCGGAACATGCTATTATTCTATACCACCAAATAGAGGATAATCAACATGCTTATGTCTTTGCTACTGAAATGCCAAAAATAGATGAGTTACATGTTAAGTTTAAAGCGTTAATGAATAATTATGATTATAAACAAGCAGTAATTAACTTTTCAGCTTTTATACATGAATTGAAAACAATTTATTACGAGTTGAAAATAACAATCATTTCCCCTACCCCAATGCAAATATTAAGAAAGAGAAAAATTGAATCATTATATGGTGATTTCTTATAACAAGTCATTTCTGATACTATTTTAGGGTATACCTGGAGTTGATACACTTTTCACATCCAGTTTCAGTTTTTTTTCTCAGATTTTGCTTCATATTTTAGCTCACACTAAATATGATACAGTAATGGATGTAGTTTGTTATGTTAGAAAGTCAACGGAAGACCAAAATTGGGAACGTCAACTGGTCAATTTGAAGGAGATTGCAGAGGAAAAAGGATGGACGATGGTTCGAACCTTCTCAGAAGCAATCAGTGGAACTACCAAGGTTCAGAAAAGAAAGGAGTTTAATGAAATGCTTCGATACATTGAAAGTAAGAATATCAAACTCTTAATGATTTCAGAGATTTCTCGGCTTGGTCGAAAAGTTACCGACATCCTAACAACAATAGAAACTCTACATGAGAGGGGCATTGCCTTATACATACAGCAGTTTAATATGTGCTCCATGGAAAATGGGGTAGAAAACCCAACTGTTAAACTCCTCTGCCAAATGATGAGCATTGGAGCGGAAATGGAAAACAACTTGAGGAAGGACAGACAACGTGAAGGAATCGTAATTGCAAAACTTCAAGGTAAATATCAAGGAAGAAAAGAGGGTGCAATAGCGAACAAAGAAAAATATTTTAAAAAGTACAAAAGTGTAGTTGATTTATTGGATAAGAGTGAATTGAGTATTCGAAGAATCGCATCAATTACTGGACACTCCGTTAATACAGTTCGAAGAATTAAGCAATTAGTCACTAGTTAAAAACAATTTGAAATTTATTAAGGAAAGGGTCTGGCGCAAAGAATAGGTTCGGATACTTTGCTTTGTACGCATGTTTTACTTCGCCCTCACAATCAACGTATTCCATGACCAGCATAAAATTGAGAGTACCATCTAAGTTGAATATGTCCTGATGTGCAATCAACAACTGTTTTTTCTCTTCCATTTTGATTCATTTTTACAAAAATAGACGCTATCGTTCTATAAAAAAAATCACCCAGTTTGATTTTTTTCTATAAGGCCAAACCAATACCTTTATAAATTAAATACTATAGTATGAATAAAACAATTGACTATAAAGAGATAGCGAAATCTTTATTGTTTGGTGTTGCGATAGGCGATGCCTTGGGTGTCCCGTATGAGTTCAAAAGTCGGCAAACTTTAAAGCAGAACCCAGCCAAGGGCATGATAGGAAATGGAACACATAATCAACCAGCAGGCACATTCAGTGATGACTCCTCCCTCTCATTTTGCTTAGCTGAAGCATTAACAGAAGGTTTCGATTTAAACACTATTGGGCAAAATTTTGTAAAATGGCATGATGAAGGATACTGGACGGCACGAGGAGAGGTGTACGATGTTGGGAATGCAACCAGACAAGCAATCAACAAGTTAGCAAAAGGGGTGCCGCCAGAAATATCTGGAGGTTTTGAAGAAACGGACAATGGAAATGGTTCTTTAATGAGAATATTACCCCTAATTTTCTACATCAAAGAAAAACCTATTAGAGAAAGATTTGAAATTACTAAGCAAGTCTCCTCAATCACGCATGGACACACTCATTCCATAATTGCTTGCTTCTATTGCTTGGAATTTGCATTACAGATACTATCTGGAAAAGACAAATTTATTATTTACGATAAACTTAAAGTTGAGATACCGATGTTTCTTAATTCAATATCAATTGAAACTTATGAATTCTCAATATTTGATAGACTTCTTAAAGGAGACATCCACAAACTTCATGAAGACGAGATAGAAAGTAGTGGTTATGTTCTTCATACCTTGGAGGCAAGCATATGGTGTATATTAAACACAAACGACTATAGAAGCGCAGTTTTGAGGGCAGTGAACCTAGGTGATGACAGTGACACAACAGCCTCATTAACAGGAGGTTTTGCTGGCTTGCTGTATGGAATAGAAAGTATCCCTCAAGAATGGTTGGATAAATTGGCGAAAAGAAAAAATATTGAGGATTTGGCAATTAGATTAGGAAATAGGTGCAATATGTAATAGATGTTCTCTCTATTATCCTCTATAATATATTGCACCTTAGATGTTGTTACATCTAAATAATTTTGTGAATACTCCCCAAGTTTATTCTTTTATCGTCCAACTAATACAATTCAACGCACCACCCTTTCTTATCACAGCATCCATGCTAATGGGAATAATTCTATCGTAACTATAATCTGGGAAATGATTCCTAATTTGAGTCAATGCCTGTTGGTTTTCTTCAGCATTCTTTAATTCAGGAATTAGAATGAGGTCTTTTGTTTGGAGGAAGTTGAGATACGCCCAGTTATCTTTATGCTCCTGCTCAACATCAAATTTTAACGGTATTGGTGTAATGCCATGCCTATCCAACTCATCAAAAAAACCATGCTTAAAATCGGAATTATATCCATCGAAATAACCTTGGTATAGGACTCTTTTCTCATCAATAAAACGAACCATGCCATCGGAATGACCATAGGTGGGTTCGTTAATGTCCATAGGGATAATAACTATCTTATCAACTAAAAACAGCTCCTTTAATTCGCCAGCGAGTCTATCTTTGGTGCGATTGGGATTCTCTTTAAATATCTTATCGGTCATAATAACGCAATTTGACGATTTCACCACGTTACCTCCGTCAATAATAATATCGGTTTTAACAATCTCCTTTTTAAAGGATTTCATTATAGCATCAGGGATAGACTTTATTGTTTGACCATACGCATCATTCAAATAGTTGGGTTCGTATCGGTACTGAATATACCTATCCTTATTCACCTGTATCGGCATGTAGTCTCTTGCCCAAATATCCTTTGTTTCGTCAAGCAATTTAGGAGTTAATCCAAATTGCTTTAGATTACTTAAAATACGATTGTATGTTCCAGAATACTTAGGATTGGTCGAAAGTAATTTGGAAAAGTAAATGGTATTAGTTTGCCTATCTGCTATCATCTTTTCAGAGTGTATCCAAGTAAATCTTTCAAATCACTATCCTTCAAATTTGAGGATTTAAAAATCTGCTCTTTATCTGGATAGTTCTTGAATATGCTCACATCCTTTGCCATAAACTTATATGGAGCATCAAAAAATATGCTTTTTGCATCATCAGGAACACCTAAATTTAACCTTTTGCTTCTGAATATCTCAATCCAAGGTGTTTTCTCAGTAATTAACTCAAAACGGTTGCTTCCTAGTGCTAATTTATTAAAGATAGACCTAACTACATCTGTTTTTTTAATAGGCTTCAGCTCATTCAAATCGTATAAGCCTCGGATTAAAGCACCACCAAATCCTACATTTTCATTATTCCCTAACGAGATATCTACGCCATACCGATGCATTTCGAACTCGCCAAATGGTCTTGTGTGCTCAACCCCTTTTGCGTATTCATCGGGGTGGTTCTTGTACCAATAGTAAATCTCGATATCAATTATTGAGAACTTAGAGTCATTTATAATAATAACTTTATTTAATATCAAATCTTTAGCAAAATTCTCTAACGATTCAACAATCGATTCTCGTGATGTATTGTCAATTCTTAGCAAATCGCTCATAGTAATACTGATTTTTTATTTTATGACTTGGAGCACTCTCATAATTTCATTTCATAATTCCAAAGTTACGTTCTTCAATCTAATACAACGTCCCAAAATCAAACCCACCCTTTAGTTTTTGCAAAAACTCTTTTCCTTGGTTGACAGTCATTCCTGATTTTCTCCAATCTTTCTTTGCGCCCACTAAGTCACCTAGAGCATACTTTGCAACACCCCTATATGGATAACATTCAGCAAAATCCCCATCCAATTGAATGGCTTTGTCGTAATCCGACAATGCTAAATCATAGAGTTCTTGCTGTAAATACATAATCGCTCGGCAGTAATAAAACCAACCCATTTCGTCTAACTCTAGTGCCTTGGTTAAGTCGTCCACTCCATCTTGCAGTTTACCTAGTTGGCATTTACACAAACCCCTCAGGTAGAAAGTAAATGCATTCTTGTGGGATATTTCAATTAGTTTATTCAAATCATCTATCGCACCAGAAAAGTCTTTAAGTTCAAATTTTATTCTTGCCCTCCAATCTAACACTTCGGGATTCTCTGGGTCTAATTGCAATGCATTGTTTGCATCAACTAAAGCATCAGCACAATTATTGCTTAAATCTCTTATCCAAGCACGGAATAAGTGTGTACTGAAGTCCGAGGGCTTAACTTGAATAGCTTTAGTAGCATATACCTCCGCCTGTTTTTTATCACTATTTACAAGGCAAACCTTAGCTAAGCCAAAGTAGGCATCAATAAAATTGGGTGAAACCTCCAATGCCATTTTATATATCTTCTCGGCTTCATCTGCAAAACCACTCGACAGATAATGCACTCCCAGCGAATCGTATACCTCTAAAAATTCGGGAGCAAGTTCTATTGTTCTAAGGTAATCATGCACAAAATTTTTATTCAACCATGATTTTGCCTCTGCTCTATGGTAGTATGCAAGAGCAAGGCTTGGCTCAATATCAATGGCTTTATCCAAATCTTCAATAGCACCAGAATAGTTGCCTGTGCTCAGTTTGAAGATTCCTTGATTGAGATATTGTTCTGCCAAATCATTCATTTATAGCACTATATCTTGTATTCCGCAAGTAGTTCCTTAAAGAATTTATCAATTGGTGTTTTGCCCATATAGAAAAACACCAAGTACTTTTCCTCATAGAAAAAACTAGATTTTTTCACCTTAAACAGCCTTCTAAGCTGAATAAACTGGTCGCATTTCCTTTCAAGTTCTCGTTGCTCCGCAGCATACTCAAATTTTTGCTCCTTAACACCTTTCAACTTCTCGTCATGTGCACACAGTTGAGTTAACTCGCAGTAAAAGGCAAAGTCCAGCATCTTAACCTTTACCTTGAATTTACTCTTAGCCTCCTCAATTAGTTCAACAGCCTTTTCTGCCTGTATTTCATTAGCTTTAAGCAGTCCGTTCAGTTCACGAACCAATTTATCAATTGTTTCCATTAGTATTGGTTTAATGCATTCTGGTATGTTTTCTTCAACTCCTCAATTAAATCATCGGGTGCAATTACCTTAACATTATCGCCAAAGGAGAGTATTTCCATAATAAAATCGAGCGTAACATATAGTGTTAACTTCACCAACACCTCGTCACTATTATCTTTTAATATCTCTTGGGTCTCATGCAATGGAAGTGATTTTATATATTTCCCCTGAAAAGGTGTGAACGATAAAACTACCTCCTGAAGTTTTTGGTTATTTGGGCTAATAATCCCAAAACAGTTCTTGTAATGCTCGTTCACATCAAAATCGGCAGGAAAAGGGAACCGATTTTTGGATATCTCCAGTTCTGTCATGCGGTCTAATGCAAAACTCTTAATCTGATTATCCTTCAAATCATTGGCAAGCAAATACCACCTATTTTTAAACTCTTTCAGCACGTATGGCTCAACCGTTCTTCGGGCAATTCTATCCTTCCAGTAATTTTGGTAGGAAAAGTTTATTTGCACAAGGTTTTTTATTGCATGTAGCAATCCGTAAAGATTTTCCGTACCTTGTGGTTTTCTATTCTCAAAATGTATGTAGTCCGATAGTCTGTCCCTGATATTTAAAGCATTGAAAGTATCAAATGCCTCCAGAATCCTCTCATTAGCCTCAGGTTGCTGTTCAAAATCGATAAAGTAAACTTTCCTCGAAAAGTCATACTGAATATCAATATTGAATATGGAGCGAATATCCTCAAGGTCTCGCTGAAATGTTCGCTTGGATATTTTAAAGTTGTATTCCTGTAAATCTGACTCAAACTCAAGATAATCTGCAATTTCATTGAACGTTGCAGGTTGCTTTCTAAGTTTCTTTACAATCAGGTTACACCTCGAAATAGATTCTCTCTTTGACATTTGCTCAAAATTGTTGAATTACCAATATCTAAACCAAAAATTCCTAGAATAATTAATTTTCTTCTTCTGAAATTAAAAGTAAATATTCACCCTCGTATAAGGTGAATATTTACTGCTAGTATTGAGTTTACACTAAGCACTTTTGTAACTTATTCGCTTGCATTTTTCATCGTATGTTTCAATGAGATTGCCATTCTTAACCGTAAAAGTATTGCCAGCAGCACCTCTTACAACTTTACTTCCTGTACTCATGTAAGAAATTCGTTTGCACTTCTCGTCATATACTTCTATTAATGAACTATTAACCACAACAAAAAAGTTGCTAGCAACACCCACTACTTCTTTGCTGCCCGCACTCATGTAGGAAATACGCTTGCTGCTTGAATCGTAAACTTCGATTAAACCGCTTTTTACTCTAACATCAGAAATCATTGGTATTATATTAATATTAGCCTACTCTATATAGTTTTCGGCATCCCTATTTTTTATCTCAAAAATAAATTCACACTCGGCCATTCCGTGGCGTACTTTCAAATTAATTTTAACATCAATCGTTTAAGGCGATTTATTTTAAAATTAGTAATATTTTAATCAAAACAATAATCCACCTGAGCCACAAAATAGGTCGATATTTATTACTTTTAGGTCAAATTTTTGAAAAATGGCTATTAAGAAATCCGAGTTATACTCCTCACTCTGGGCAAGTTGCGATAAACTGAGAGGTTCTATGGAGCCCAGTCAGTACAAGGACTATGTGTTGATATTGCTATTCGTTAAGTATGTTTCCGATAAGTATGCTAACGACCCCGATGCGCTTATAAAGATTCCCAAAGGGGGTAGCTTTAAGGATATGGTTGCCCTTAAAGGGCAAAAGGATATTGGCGAAAAAATGGACATAGCCATAAGTGCCCTTGCAAAGGAGAACGACCTTGTGAACGTTATCGATGTAATCAGTTTTCAGGACGAGGAGAAGCTGGGCAAGGGTAAGGAAATGGTTGATAAGCTAACCGACCTTATTACCATCTTTGAGAATTCAGCACTCGATTTTAGCAAGAACAGAGCTGAAGGTGATGATATTCTTGGTGATGCCTACGAATACTTGATGCGTTTTTTCGCTTTTTCGAGCGGCAAGAGCAAAGGTGAGTTCTATACCCCTGCCGAGGTTAGCCGTGTGTTGGCAAAGGTTATTGGTGTTAAAAAGGAAAGCAAGGAGAAGCAAACCATTTACGACCCAACATGTGGTTCGGGTTCGCTATTGCTTAAAGTAGCCGAAGAGGCCGAAACCAAAGTGAACCTTTACGGACAGGAGAAAACAGTTGTAACCGCTGCTCTTGCCCGAATGAATATGATTCTCCACAACAACCCCGAAGCCATTATTGAGAAAGGGCAAAGTACCCTCTCCGACCCTCTGCACAGGAACGAGCTGGGTAATTTAAAGACATTCGATTTTGTGGTTGCAAACCCTCCATTCTCATCCAAAAACTGGACTGATGGATTCGACCCAGCCAACGATATCTTTGGCAGATTTGAACCCGACAAAATACCACCCGCAAAGAATGGCGACTACGCTTTTCTTCTGCATATAGTTAAATCGCTCAAAAGCACAGGTAAAGGGGCGTGTATTCTCCCTCACGGTGTGCTTTTCCGTGGAAATGTGGAAGCAGAGATACGAAAAAGCCTAATAAAGAAAGGATACATAAAGGGTATTATTGGGTTACCAGCCAATTTGTTCTACGGTACAGGAATTCCTGCATGCGTTATTGTGGTGGATATGGAGAATGCTGAGGCAACCAAAGACCTCCCCGATGAGCAAAGAGGTATCTTTATGGTTGATGCAAGCAAGGGATACATAAAGGATGGCAACAAGAATAGACTGCGTGAACAGGATATCCATAAAATTACCGATGTTTTCAACAAGCAAACAGAGTTGCCCAAGTACAGCCGTTTTGTAAGTATTGCAGAGATTAGCAACCCCAAAAACGACTACAACCTGAATATCCCTCGGTACATTGACAACCAAGAGGTGGAAGATATACAGGATATTGAGGCACACCTGCTAGGCGGTATTCCAAACACTGATATTGATGCGCTGAACCAGTACTGGGAGGTTTACCCATCGCTAAAAAAGTTACTTTTCAAACAAAGCGATAGGGAAAAGTACAGCCTGCTTAACGTTGATAAGGCCGAGATAAAGAACACCATATTCCACCATCCCGAATTTGTTGATTTCACACAAAAATTGGCCAACCTATTTGGCGAATGGAAAGTTAGAAACACCGAGTACCTTAAATCCTTAACGGTTGGACTTAAACCCAAGCAGGTAATTACAAATATCTCCGAGGATGCACTAAGTACCTACACCGATAAGAAACTGATTGATAAGTACGATGTATACCAGCATATAATGAACTTCTGGAATGAGGTGATGCAGGACGATTGCTACATTATTGCCGTTGATGGTTGGAAAGCCGAACCCTACCGTATTCTGGTTGAAGGCAAGAATGGTAAGCAAACCGACAAGGGCTGGGAGTGCGACCTTGTTCCTAAAGCGTACGTAATTGACCGATACTTTAGCAAGGAGAAAAAACATATTGAGGAGCTGGAGGCACAGAAGGAAACCATCACGGCTCAAATTGTAGAGCTAGAGGAGGAGCATACGGCAGAGGAAGGTTATTTTGCCGATTTTGATAAGGTAAACAAAGCCTCTGTACAGAAAAGGCTAAACGAGATAAATGCCGCAAAAAAGAAATCCAAAAAGGAAACCAAGGAGTACAGCCAAGCAGCCGAGCCTACCGCTGAGTACGGTACAACAGCCAAGGAAACAGAGGTGCTAGAGCAGTACCTAAGCCTTACCGAAAAACTAGCCGAACTAACCCGAACCATTAAGGATGCCACCATTGCGCTCGATGGCAAGGCCCTTAGCCGATACAAAACCCTAACCACCGATGAAATAAAGCAGCTGGTAGTTGACGATAAGTGGATGGCCAGCATTGAGAAAAGCGTTAAAACCGAAATGGAACGTATTAGTCAACGCTTAACACAGCGTATAAAGGAACTAGCCGAACGTTATGAGGCCCCTCTGCCTGTAATGCTGAACGAAGCGAAGAATCTCGAAGAAATAGTGAATAATCACTTATCTAAAATGGGATTTGTATGGAAGTAAAACAAGGATATAAGGAAACTGAAATTGGAATTATTCCTGAGGACTGGGAAGTTGATTTTATTAGAAATTTTGCAATAATCAAAACTGGTAGCAGGAATACTCAAGATAATGTTTCTGATGGAATTTACCCCTTCTTTGTGAGGTCTCAAAAAGTTGAAAGAATCAACTCATTCTCTTATGAAGGCGAAGCGGTGCTGACAGCAGGCGATGGTGTCGGAGTTGGGAAAGTAGTCCATTACATTAATGGTAAATTTGATTGCCATCAACGTGTATATAGGATTACTGATTTCAACGAAAAGATTAATGGCTATTTTTTCTACCTGTATTTTAGTAGTAACTTTTTAAATCGGATTATGCAGATGACTGCAAAGTCATCTGTTGATAGTGTTCGAATGGACATGATTGCAGATATGCAAGTGCCCATCCCCCCCACCAAAACCGAGCAAACCGCCATAGCCACCGCCCTATCCGATACTGATGCCCTAATTGAAAGCCTTGAAAAACTAATTGCCAAGAAACGCCTAATTAAGCAAGGGGCAATGCAGGAACTGCTTAAACCTAAGGAGGGGTGGGAAGTGAAGAGGTTGGGGGATGTTGTTTTTATCAGAAAAGGACAAATTATAACTGAAAGCACTGCTATTTCTGGAAACATCCCTGTGATTGCAGGGGGTAAAACACCTGCTTATTTTCATAACAGGGCTAATCGCTTTGGCAAAACAATAACTATTAGCGGTTCAGGAGCTAGTGCGGGATATGTAGCATTTCACAACTATCCAATATTTGCTTCTGATTGCTCAACAATTGAGGAAAACAAAGATTACTCTGTCGAATATGTCTTCTATTTATTGCAGTTGAATCAGGATAAAATATACAAAATGCAAACGGGTGGAGCACAACCACACATTCACCCAAGTGATTTAAATCCAATTGAAATTCCATTTCCAAAAAAAGAAAAACAAGAGCAAATAGCCAAAATCCTCTCCGATATGGACAAGGAAATTGAAGCTTTGGAAGCCAAATTGGAGAAGTACAGGAAAATTAAGGTAGGAATGATGCAGCAGCTATTAACTGGGAAAATACGATTAGTATGAGCAACACCTATTACATAGGATGGGATGTAGGAGGCTGGAATTGCGAGAAAAATTCCAAAAGTAGAGATGCCATAGTTATTCTGGATGCTAACGGATGTAAAATTGGCGAAGCGTTCCGTGTTAACCTGAGAAATTACATCATTGAATCGAAAAACACACTCGATTTTGTTTCGAATATTTTTACTCTTTGTGACCTTGAACAAAAATTTAATGAGAGCTCAAAAGCAATACTAGCTATTGATGCTCCTTTAGGATTTTCGAAAGGTTTTAAAGAGTTATTGGCAGGAAATATAACTGATAACATTAACAAACATCAGGAAAATCCTTATTTGTTTAGAACCACTGAAAAGTTTCTTTTCGAAAAAGAATTTACTCCCCTTTCTTCAGTAAAAGATAGGATTGGTAGCCAAACAACCAAAGCCATGCATGTGGTTGCCAAGTTTACCCCTAAAATAAAAAGTTGCGGAGTATGGCAGGACGAAAATGGGCTACTTACCGTTATTGAAACTTATCCTGCTGCATGTAGAAAATTTGACAACATGCCTGTTGTTGATTCGAAAAAAGAAGATATTAGAGATGCCCATATATGTGCTACAATTGCAAAAATGTTTGATAAGGAAAACGAAAAATTGGAACAACCACCAATAGAAACATCAAAAAGTGAGGGTTGGATTTGGATACCTAAATTGGAAAATGCAAAATTTATTAACGAGTAAAATAAGGTTGGTATAATATGGAAAAGTTAATTTTAAAACCAATAACCGATTTACTAAAGGAAAACTTCATTATACCCTCATATCAAAGGGGGTATCGTTGGAAGGAACGACAAGTAAAAAATCTTTTGGACGATATCTGGAATTTCCGCAAGGATAACGAGAATAGTAACAAAGAGGTGTTCTATTGCTTGCAACCAATTGTTGTTTCAAAAAAAGAGAACGGATGGGAGTTGATAGATGGTCAGCAACGCTTAACAACCATCTATATCATACTTCAATGTCTCAAAAAACAAATGGATGCTCTAGAGAAAAAAAACTACTCCATTTATTACGAAACCCGTTTTGGTAGCAAAAAATTTCTAGAAGAACTATCGGAAAGTAGCCTAAACCAAAGCGAAGAGAACATCGATTTTTTTCATATTTGCAACGCATACCAAGCAGTAAACGATTGGTTTAAAAGTAAAGATGGTAACGCAAAAATTAATTTTCTGACAACACTTTTAAATGACGAAGAGGCTGGTAAAAATGTAAAGGTAATTTGGTACGATGTAACTGACGAAAACACATCGGATAAGTATGCCATAGAGGTATTCACAAGGTTGAACATAGGTAAAATACCTCTTAACAATGCTGAACTTATAAAAGCATTGTTCCTTCAAAAAAACAACTTCGACAAAAACGAAACCTACCTAAAGCAAATTAAGATTGCATCGGAATGGGATGCCATTGAAAAAACAATGCAAAACGATTCGTTTTGGTTTTTTATTTACAACACAAACAATCCAATAAAATACGATAACCGTATTGAGTATATTTTCGACTTAATGAAGGGTAAAACAAAAGATGATGAAAATTACTTCACCTTCTATAAGTTCTATGAAGATTTTTACATAAAAAATGGGAATAACCCCATTGATATAGATGAGCTCTGGTTGAAAATTAAACGTTACTTTTTATGCTTTGAGGAATGGTATAACAACCGAGTTTTTTATCACCTAATAGGATTTCTAATTGAGTGTGGCAAGGATATTAACCTATTAAAGCACGAATCGAGTACAAGAACAAAGCAAGAATTCGAAAGATATTTAAAAGAAGAGATTAAGAAAGAAATCAATGTATCATCAGCAGCTAAGTGCAATATAGATGAATTAACCTATTCGGATAATAGAAGAGTGCGAAAGGTTCTTCTTCTATTTAATATTCAAACTATACTCTCTACCGAGGACACGGACATAAGATTCCCTTTTTCTAGATACAAAAATGAAGAATGGGACATAGAGCATGTACGCTCTCGAACCGACAGAGATATTTCAGGAAACACACGAAAAGAGTGGGCTCTTGATGTACTTGAATATTTTACTGGCGAAAAAGGCTTTTCAACCGATGAAGAAAAAAAGAATCAAAGCGAGGCAATAGATACTCTTGATGAAATTTCTAAAGACTTTTCGTTAAGACTAGTTCATGAATTAGAATCAGAGAAAATTTTAGATGAAAGGTTTAAAAAACTATACACCGATATTACTGCTCATTTCAAAGAAGCAGAAACGCCAGAGAATATCGATAGTATAGCAAATCTAGCATTGCTCGACTCTGGAACAAACCGAAGTTATAAGAATGCTATGTTTTCAATAAAACGTAAAACGATAATTGAAAACGATATGAACGGGGTTTTTGTCCCAATATGTACAAAAAACGTATTCCTCAAGTCATATTCTAAAAAACTTGGCGAAGTTATGTACTGGAGCGATAACGATTCCACGCAATACATAATGGCTATAAAAAAGATGTTGAAAGAATTTATTGAAAACTGATAAACTATGGGAAATATTGGAACTGGAGAGCGAATAAGTTTCTACCAATTATTTGCTGAAAAAAAATATCGTATAGAAATCCCTATTATCCAAAGAGACTACGCACAGGGACGAGATTCTAAAAAAGAGGTTAGAGATAACTTTCTTGATGCCCTATACACTTACTTAGAAGAAGACCTACCAAACAGAGACTTGGATTTTGTTTATGGCAGCATAAACACAACCGACAATACCTCGTTTTTTATTCCACTTGATGGCCAACAACGACTAACCACGCTGTTTCTTTTACATTGGTATCTTGGCGTACTATCGGGAAACGTTGAAATGCTAAGAAATGATTTAGCCTTGGAAATTGAGATTGATGGTAAAAAGATATATAGGTCAAATTTTACATACGAAACTAGACCCAGTTCTAAAGAATTCTGCGATGCACTAATTTCAAACGACATAAATCTCGACTCTTTACTGCCAGCCGACAACAATAAAAACAACAGCCTTTCAAAAACTATTCAAAATTGTGGTTGGTTTTACCTATCGTGGAGTAGCGACCCCACAATACAGTCGATGCTAACAATGCTCGATGCAATTCATTCAAAATTTGCAGGTAAAAAAGAGTTTTTCGCTAGGCTTATCGATAAACAAAACCCAAGAATAACCTTCCTATTCTTAAACTTAAAAGACTTCCAACTTACCGATGATTTGTACATAAAAATGAATGCAAGGGGTATGCCCCTCACATATTTCGAAAATTTTAAGGCAAAATTCGAACAGCATATTGGGCAGTTGAGTTGGAGTAATGATGCTAAAAGACTTTTACAGTATCCTGTTGAAAACACAATTGAGAACCATGAAAAACTGGTATTTCCCAAAGATTATTTTTCGCATAAAATTGACACAAGTTGGGCCGATTTATTTTGGGTTTACCGAAACATCAATAGCAAGGACAATTCGTTTGATGATGAATTGATGAATTTCATCAGGGTTATTGTTGCCAGTGAGTATGCCAGTCAATATGGATATGACCAAAACTTAGAATTTCTCATAGGAACACAAGTTGCAAGGAAGAAAAAAGGATATACCGACAATTTAACCTATAACATCTACAATCACCTAGGCATACTAAACAATCCAACAATCACAAGTTTAATTGAATCGTTCGATTGCTTGGAGAATGGATGCCAACTTATAAGGAAACATCTAAATAGCAGTTTCTATTTCAACGAGGAAAACATATTTATTAAAGTTTTAAGACATGACCTTCTATTGCCTCAAAGGGTTCAATTTTATGCCTACTTAAAATATTTAATAAGCAATAAAGATAAAAAAGGAGATATTTACCAATGGATGAGAGTTGTCCACAATCTCACAGAAAACAGTCGTATTGATGGAGCTCCTGAGGTTTCGGCAGCAATTAAATCCATAGATAAACTAATTCCATATTCTACAGATATTCTAAACTATCTGAGAATCGCAACCAATCAAATTGATTTCTTCCTAGGAAGGCAAGTTCAAGAAGAGATGATTAAATCTCATTTAATTGAGAAAAGTTCAGAATGGAAGGCAATTATTGAGAAGGCAGAACAACAAACATACTTTAGGGGTCAAATTGCATTTATACTTGAATTTTCTGGAATTCTTTCATTTTACGAAGAACACGCAAATTGTAATTGGGACGACAACTCAGATATTAAATACTTTGAGAGTTTTAGTAAGTATGCGAATTCTTCCATTGTTACATTTAATGCCATTGACAACAACCAGAAGAATGATTCTGCTTCCATAGATTACTTATTCGAAAGAGCAGTTCTTTCTAAGGGAGATTACTTGATATGGGCTTCGGCATGGAGAAGAAATTTGTTGAGTTCTACTACTAACTTTAGAGATTTTAGTTGGAATAGACTATTAAGACTACCACCAATTGGAGCAAATAAAGAAGAAGTTCAGGAATGGAGAAGCAAAAGATACTTTGTAAAAAGTGTTTTTGACGATGCAAACTTTGATAGCAACAGTTTAGTATCATCGTTAAAAGAAATATGTAAAGTTAGAACTAACGATTGGCGTGAACATTTAATCAGAAACCATGAGTTAATAAGATACTGCGAACAGGGTTTTATACGATTTGAATCACCACATAAAATAATACTTTACAAACAATCACAGCAGAACCATCGCCAACGAGAGTTATACACCTATTCGTTATACTTGAATTATCTTAGAAATATCAAGGATTATAGTCCTTTTCTTAATAGCGAGCACATTGAGGTTAGAAACGGTGAAGATTACTCTTATGCCATTTTAAACAATCTATGCATTAATAGAATAAATTATTCATTGAAAATATACTATTTAGGAATAAGTGAATCATTTCCACATCACTATCAATTAAGGTTCGAAAAGAGCAAAGGGAATATAGCATTCGAAGATTATCCTGATGATATAAAGCAAACCTTAAACACCAATGGTTTCATTTGGTATGATGATAAAGATTGGCTTGGTTTCTGGGTAACAAAAGAAAATGAAGAAGAAACAATCAATACTCTTAAAAACCTATGTAATTCATTAAATAATCTTTAACCCATGAGCAAAGTAGGCCAAATTGAACGAGAAACCCAAAACAGAATCGTTCGGCTGTTTCAGGAACAGCTAGGTTACTGCTATCTTGGTAATTGGGAGGAGCGTGAGAATAATAGCAATATTGAGGAAGAAGAACTAAGAAAGTACCTGAGGAAAACCAATAAATACAGCGATGAGCTGATTAACAAGGCAATTTTTGCCCTTAAAAAGGAGGCAACCATAAACTCCACCGAAGACCTTTACACCTCCAATAAAGAGGTGTACTCAATGCTTCGATACGGTACACCAAAAAAAGCCGAACTTATTAGCAAGCCCGAAACGGTTCATTTTATAGATTGGGAAAATCCACTCAATAACAACTTTGCCATTGCTCAGGAGGTTACCATAAAAAACGCCAAAGAGCGTAGACCCGATATTGTTCTATATATCAACGGCATTGCCATTGGTGTGCTCGAACTAAAAAAGGCTAGTGTATCGGCTACTGAGGGTATAAGGCAAAGCATAAGCAATCAGCAGCACCTATTTAACAAACCTTTTTTTACAACTATTCAGGTAGTACTGGCTGGCAACGATAGTCAAGGTTTGTATTATGGGACAACCAAAACAGAGGAGAAGTATTTCCTTAAATGGAAGGAGGATAATAGCCCATACTCCGAGGGTGAGATACTGCTCGATAAGCATATTCTTCAGTTCTGCAATAAGGAGCGGCTGCTCGATTTCATCCACAACTTTGTAATTTTCGATTTTGGAACAAAGAAACTTTGTCGCCCAAACCAGTACTTTGGGGTTAAGAACGCCCAAAATTACATCAGTCAAAAGGAAGGTGGAATAATTTGGCATACCCAAGGCAGCGGTAAAAGTTTAACAATGGTATGGCTGGCAAAGTGGATTCTTGAAAATAACCCCAAGGCTAGACTACTTATAATTACCGATAGAACTGAATTGGACGAGCAAATAGAGGGTGTATTCCTTGGTGTTGGTGAATCTATAGTTCGTACTAAAAGTGGGGCTGATTTAATGGCTCGGATTTGTCAAACAACTCCACGTTTACTTTGTAGTCTTATTCACAAGTTTGGTAGCAAGGATGATTCTACTGCCAAGGATTTTATTGCGGAGCTTCAACTATCCAAGGATTTCAAACCTTTTGGCGAGTTTGTGGTGTTTATAGATGAGTGCCATCGCACTCAAAGCGGTGAGCTGCACAAGGCTATGAAAGAAATACTCCCCGAGAACACCATATTTATTGGATTCACAGGAACTCCATTGCTCAAAAAGGATAAGAAGAAAAGCCTAGAGGTTTTCGGCAGGTACATTCACACTTACAAGTTCGATGAGGGCGTAAAGGACGAGGTTATTCTTGATTTACTTTACGAAGCAAGGGATGTAGACCAACACGTTTACGACCAAAAAGGGATTGATGAATGGTTCGAAATAGTAACCAAGGGTATGAACGACCTGCCAAAGGCAGAACTAAAGCAGAAATGGGGTACAATGCAGAAAGTTTTAAGCACTAAAAGTAGGCTCGAAAAAATAGTTTTTGATATTAGAAAAGATTACCTCACTAAACCAAGGTTAAGGGATGGAAGAGGTAATGCAATGCTTGTTGCACGTAGCATTTATGAGGCTTGTCGCTACTATGAGATTTTTCAGAGCTTTGGATTTAAAAAATGTGCTATCATAACCAGCTTTGAGCCAACCGAAAGTTCAATTAAAACAGAGGATACTGGTGAGGGAGAAACCGAAAAACTTGAGCAATTTGAGATTTATCAGAAAATGCTGAAGGATTATGGATACAAAGATGCGGAGAGTTTTGAGAAATTTGCCAAGAAAAAGTTCAAGGAAGAACCCGCCAATATGCAGTTGCTAATAGTTGTGGATAAACTGCTAACAGGGTTCGATGCTATTCACTGCACCTATTTATACATTGACAAACAGATGCAAGACCACGGCTTGTTTCAAGCAATCTGTAGAACAAACCGACTAGGTAAGGAGGAAAAGAACGACCCATACTATAAGGAATTTGGCTATATAGTCGATTATCAGAGCCTGCTCAAAAACCTTAATAAAGCCATTACCGATTACACCTCGGATGCTTTTGATGGATTCGACCCCGAAGATGTTAAGGGATTACTTACCAATAGGCTGGAAAAGGCAAAAGAACGACTCGAAGATGCTATTGAGGCCTTACACCAGCTTTGCCTTGATGTACCCCAGCCCAAGCAGTTAGAGCAATACTATCATTACTTCTGTGGCGACCCATCGAACAAGGACGATTTAAAAGAGCATGAAGAAAAGCGGTTAACGCTATATAAACTAGTGGTAGCCCTTATAAGAGCATACAATAATATTGCACCAGAAATAATGGATGCTGGTTATACCCAAGCAGAGGCTGATAAGATTAAGGATAAGGTAAACTACTACACCGAACTTCGTAATAGTATCAAGCATTACAGTTCTGACTACATTGACCTCAAGAAGTATGAGCCCGATATGCGTCAGATGCTGGACATGTACCTTACTGCCGACCCCAGCAGAATGCTATCGAATTTGGGCGAATCGACACTGCTTCAACTAATCGTTGAAAATGGTATTAATGATGCTACAGATAAACTCCCTCATTCAATCAAGAGTAGCAGAACAGCAATGAGCGAAACCATTGAGAATAATATGCGAAGAACTATTATTCAGGAGATGCCTATTAACCCAGCATATTATGAACGAATGAGTGTGTTACTACTTGAACTTATTCGGTTAAGGAAAGAAGGTGTTATATCCTATGAGGAACTTCTAAGAAAATATGAGGAACTAGCAAAGGAGATACAACCTAATACCAAGAAGCAATATCCCGAGAAAATCAACACCAAACCACTCCAGGCTTTGTACGACAATCTCGAAAAAAACGAAGAGTTATCAATTGCAATGGATAGCCAAGTTCGATACACCAAGGATGACGATTGGAGAAGTTCACACATTAAGCGAAGAAAGGTTGAGATTACCATAAAGCAAGTCCTTAAAGAACATGGCATTGAGAATGAAGATGAGGTAAAACGACTATTCGAGTTGATTTCAAATCAAAGGGAGTACTAGTAGATGCAACAAATCGTCCTGAACGATATTACCATCGATATTGTCCGAAAAGACATTAAGAATATGCACCTTTCGGTATATCCACCATCGGGTAGGGTTCGCTTAGCAGTTCCTTTAGATGTTACCGATGATGCTATTCAACTGTTCGCCATCTCGAAAATTCCTTGGATTAAAAAGAATCAACGCAAGTTTGCTAATCAGGAACGCCAATCACCCAGAGCATTTGTAGATAGGGAGAGTCACTACTTTCAAGGTAGACGATACTTATTAAGAGTTACGGAACACAACTCCGCACATAGGGTTGAGATTAAAACGAAAACTTATATCGACCTTTATGTTAGGCCCAATACTTCGGTTGAGAAAAGAAATGAGATTTTAAACGAATGGTACAGAACTCAACTAAAAAGGGAAATAGAGCCCATAATAAAACGATGGGAAAAAGTGATAGGTGTTCATGTTGATGATTGGTCGGTAAAGCAAATGAAAACCAAATGGGGAACTTGTAACATAGAGGATAAACGCATTTGGATAAATCTAGAGTTGGCAAAAAAGCCCTTATCGTGCTTAGAGTACATTATAGTTCACGAAATGATTCATTTATTGGAACGGCATCATAACGAACACTTCCAAGCCTACCTCGACAAATTCCTCCCTCAATGGAAAACTTACAAAGAAGAACTGAATAGGTTTCCTGTAAGTCATGGGGAGTGGGAATATTAAAAAAAAGGGTGCAATATGGTATAGATGTCTCTCTTCTCTCTATCTCTATTATATATTGCACCTTCATATCTGGATTATTTTACTACCTCTTTCCATCTACTTTTAATTGTTCTAATAGATAATCCTGTCTGTTCCTTAATCATTTTTTGTGTAACTAATTCTTTTTTTTCTTTTAATTCATTATATGCTATTTGAATTCTATTTAAAGTTTTCTTTCTCCTTAAAGCACCAACTTCTCTACCTACAATTCTTCTTTTATCTTTTATATTTAAAGTTGAAGTAGGGTTAAACCATATTTTCTTAAAGTATGGTTGGTAATCAAAACCCTCTTCTTTACTCTTATTAAACAACCATTTAGTTAGTTTCATTAATTTATCAATAGCCATTGGAGGAGTACAGTGTTCAATGTTGGTTTTAATGGTTATTTGATTAATGGTTTCAAGGGAAATAGAAGGATTGTTATACAACAATGAAATAATGTAGGATGACAACCATTTATGCCTTGCACCATCTTTAATACTCTTTGGTAAAAAACATCCTCTATAAGGTAATCCATCTTCTATAACCACATAGTCCAATCCACTGTAATCCGTAAGAGTAGTTTTGTACTTTATTGGGCTAGAATTGGTTGTGGTTTGAATAAAATTATAGTCACATGAAGTTATATTGCTTTCAAACAATTGTTGGTTAACAGTTGAAGTTGCTTCATAAGTTGGTTTCTTTGTTTTATCACCATTTTTAGAAGTAAAATCTTTTATCCTTAGAGCATCAATTGGTATGGCATTCTCATTTATATAAATTGAAGGGTCATAAGATATAACATTTTGCCTCGGAATGTCTTTAGTTAAAGAATCCACCTCTAGACCTTTATCCTTAAAAAAGTCAGCTAAATACAACCAAGTATTGGTAAAGTTTGATTTATTTAAGTTGGTAATACTAGCCAATGCTCCATAGCCTTTACCACTCAATGATTTCCAACATGCATAAACAAATGGTACTTCAGTTATTTTGAACTGCTCAACAGAATCATCAAAATCAAGATAAATAAAACCAGACAGGTCTAACAGATTTGACAGTTTTCTGGACGGATAAAACCTTGCATTAGGCGTGAAAGTCTGAATTTGAGCTTTTATTTGCTCATATTCGGCTGTTCCTTTACCATAACCTCTGGCCTCTTCGACTAGTTTTTTGGTATAACCATTTTTAATTTGTTGAAGAATTTCGCTAATAGTAGATTCTCCAATGCATTTTGAATTTTTAAGATTTTCAAACATAGATACTTTCATAATTTTATAAGTTATTTTTTTAATGAGGCAAGCCTCGATAACTTATATATTATGGGTATTGATTTGTTTATTTTAGTTTTCGATATCGGACAATAAACTTGTTATATTTTCCATATTTCCTAATAGAACTGTATCATCTAAAATATCGTTAAAGGAATAGATAACTTTGTTTTGAATTTTTATTTTTTTTATTTTTTTATTTTTTCTTAAATATCTCCACAGGGTGGCTCTTTTGCTTTGCATTCCCTTGTTGGGATTAGAGTACAGGTAGAGAGCCGTATTGAAGTCAATAAATTTCTCTCCTTTTAAGAGAATAAAGTAAATAGGTTGTGTACTCACCTTTTTTTACTTTATATATAAAATTATTTTTTTAGCAAAATTAGTATCAACTCGTGTAGTTTTATTGCTGAAGAATTGTTGGGGTCGATGGCGAGGCAAGTCTCCACTGAATCGTAAGCATACAGACATTTCCCTTGTTTAATATGTGTAAGAGCACGTATTAGGTAGGCTTCAATCAGAATGCTATTGCACAACTCATCCCTATTCCTCAGAACTTGATTCAAAGCATTGTGAGTTAATGGATAATATTGATAAACAGAATAATAAATCCAACTTTGGTATATGTAAAGCCAACTCTGCTCTTCTGTTTTTTTTTCTAACTTTAACTTTTGGTCGATTAATTTCAATGCGAGTTCTGGCTCATTATCAGCAATTAGCTTGAAAATATCTGCATTCCTGAAAGTGTGCTGGATTTGAGACATTTTTTTTTGCAAAAATCATAACGATTTTTTTACAAAAAAAATTAACCCGTCAATAATAAATAGATTTTTTATACTAGAATAGATTAAATCTAAAGCCTCTGCCGTCTTTGGAGAAAATCTAAAAAGCCAAGTTCCCACTTATCGCTAATTGGTATTGATACCTTAAAGTCTTTGTGTTGGTCATCTAGAAATAAATTGTCTAAGAAAACTTTCTGCTTTTCTTTATCAATGGAATCAATGTAATTTACATTAAGATAATAAGAAGCATGTGTTGTATAAAAGTTGTCCAATGGCAAAACATCTTTAAAGTAGCCTATTGGTTTTGGATAGATAATCATTTCACCGTTTGCAAAAAATATTTTGGTAAAATGACCATCTGCTTCAAGATATACAATTAATTCAGGTTTGAGAGATTTATATCCATCTTCAACTTGAATCATCACCTTATTGACAGCAAAATTTAAAAGTGATTCTCTAAACTCACTGGAATAACTATTAGATTGCTCTAATGCGTTTATGGAAATAACAATATCAATTATCTTTGATTTACCACTAAACAAATTATTTTCTAGGCCAACTTCTTTGTACTTCCCATCAACAATGGCCACAAGAAACGTTTCACTACTATTGGCTGGAGAAAAAAATGAATTGTCGGAATTCACCTCATTGTAAATTGAGAATCCCTTGAAGATTATGCTCTTATTTTCAAGTTTATCTCCTTTTAGAGTTCTAATCGCTTTGGTTAACGCATTATTTAACTCATTTAATGTGGGATTAAACTCTCTTTTTGCATCATTTCGAATATCATCAAAAAAATTTTTCATTTTTTTCAAATTTTTTATTTGGATAATTAGGCACTTATCAGAACATCTACGTATATATCCTAATATCTAGTATATCAACATTTTAACACCTGTATTCATCTTTTTTTATCGAAAAATTCAGTATAATTTTGTCAAGTCAAATAACAAGAATTAAAGTTAATAAAAAATTAAAAATACAAACAACTAAATTAATAAATTTTGAAATCATTTAAAATTATAAAACTATGGAAATAACAATTTACACAGATGCAAAAGCATCAAAGGACAGGTTCGCACTAGTTGATATCAACAAGAAACCAATATGGTTCGGTCGTTTCTTCGAACCAAATGAGCAGTGGACTGCGGAACTAGAATCAGCAAAGAAAGCTGTATGGCTTGCTGGAAGAGTCAAAGAGCACTTTAATGAAGAGGTTAAACTTAACCTTATTACTGATGCGGAGTGGCTGTGCTACCAGAGCCATCCAAAGCAAAAAGGGTATGTGTTAACTTATTTAGCAAACAAGTATGGAGTAGGCCTAAATGTTAAATGGGTAAGTGGGGCTGAAAATCCAGCTGATGCTTACACTGTATGCTCAGGGTTTCAAAAGTATTCTGATTATTCGTTTGAAAATTTTAAAGTTCAACAAATTATTAATAACAATTAAAATTTAATAGAATGAGAAAAATTATCGAGAACAAAGTTTATAGTACTGAAACAGCAAAATTTATTGCTGAGTACTGGAATGGTTTAAGTAAATCTGATTTCAACTATTTATGTGAAGGTTTATATCTAAGCCACAAAGGACAATGGTTTATCGCTGGAAAGGGTGGTGCAAATTCAAACTATGCCGAATCATTTGGTAATAGCAGGTCTGAAGGGAGTAATATAAGGCTTTTGACAAGAACCGAAGCGTTGAGTTGGATAGTTTACCACCAAAAACACATAAGCGACTCCGATGAGATTGTTGAAGAATACTTTAGCGATTTAATTGATGAAGGATAGTGGAACTATAATAAATAAACAATATGAGGTATAGATGATAAACAGTTTTATGGTTCATTTTCTTCAAATCCAACATTTAACTTCAAAAATAGCATTTCCAGTCTAAATCGAGAACATGGATCATTAAAACTATAAAAAAACGTTTAACTAATAAATAATTAATCATTTAAATTTCAAAAATATGGAAAATAGAAAATTCAACGGTAAAACCGTTAAAAAAGTCAAATTTGGCGAAGAGAATTCACTAACTTTTATTAATGATATAAAAGAACTTCTCATACAAGAAGAAGTATGTGAAATGGCAGACTTCATTGTTAACTTTTTTGAAACATCTCACCTTTTTAATGTTAAAAATCATAATATTTATCTAAAATTCTTGGAACAACAAAACAAGGTTGAAAGACTTGTTTATACAAATGGATGTTACGAACTTCAATCCGTAATGTATTATGATATTAATATATTCTTATTCACTGTATATCGCATAATATCTCAATTAAATATTAGTGATTTAATAATAGAATTCTTAGAAAATTTGGCTGAAGAAACCAAAATATATGACATTAATGAAGTAAAAGAGTTGTATTTAGATGATTCTATTTTACAAATAAATGATAATGAAGCCATTCATACAAGACTTGATGGGAATGATATAATAGTAACAAAATTAGACAAAGAAAACGATGAGTGGTTAGAATCATATGATTATATAATGGTTATTGAAAACAATGAAGAATATATCTCTAATTATAACGACAAAGACTTTACTAGTGAGTCATTTCACTTTAGTCCAAACTAAAAATTAAGCACTAAAAAAATACCTTACATTCCCCACATAAGTCTTGCATTTAAATTCAATGATACAAAAAAGCAAAGAATCATCAACGTCTTAATTTCATTAGACTTTTATAAAAGATGAACCTTATGAGAAGTTAAATAATTAAAATTTCATTAAAAAAACAATTCAATACAAACGATTTTTTTTAATTAATCTTTATTTAAAAATTTGTAAAAAAATGATGCACCAATTACTTCCCATTCAGCAAGCAGCGCTTATCCTTGGCTATAAGGATAAGCGGTCTGCTGAAGAATGGTGTAGGCTGAATGGAGTTCATGTAAAGTCAGACAAAAAAAGAAAATTTGTTATTCAAAAGGATTTAGAATCAGCGATGGAATTGATTTTCATAGAGAGTCTCGAAAAAAGATACCCTCACAACTACGAGGAAATTTATACCGCACTAAAAAACAACGACATGATAAATGTCTATAAATTGACAAAGGGAAGAGGAGTAGAAAGAATGAGTGAATCAGTCGACTATGTACCTAAAGGAAGTTTTGCAAAGAAATTCTCACAGAGAAAAAGTATTTAATCCGAGCATGAATCAACTACAAATACCTAAAAATAAGAAAACTAAGGGACTGTACGTATTTTGCAATAAATGTAAATCTAAATCCAAGAGGCAGTTATTAGCCAACGCAAAATGCAGTCACCCCGCAGATAAACAAGTATTTAAAACTATCATTACTGTAGCAGGAACAAAGAGTGTTAGAACTTTGAGTCACAACACAAGAGACTTAGACATCGCAATCAGAGAAAGTGTTGAATTTGAAAAAGAACTCATTGCCATTGACTACAGAAAACCAGATAAAAATCAAATTAAAGAGTCCAACCCAGTTACATTGAGAGGTTGCACATTGCTATATTTAGATTTTCTTGAAAATAAGAACGTCTATGAACATCAAAAGAAGATTAGGTCAAAACCTCACTTGGAACAAGTTGCGTTATACCTTAGTAGGTTTGAAGATAGTCTGGAAATAATAGGCATTAATTCAGAAACATTTTTGATTCGACACATAACAAACAAGCATGTTGAGATTTTCCATAACTACCTATTAAGTCAAGAGTTATCAAACAGAACTTACAACAGGCATATGGACACCGTGTCTGAACTTTTCAATTATCTCATTCAAATTAAACAGTATGACCTAATCAACTATTTTTCATCAATAAATGTCAAAAGGAAACCCGTTCGTTCACGAATTGAAACTATCTCCGTTAAAGAGTTCAAAAAACTATTAGATACAATAACCCCAGAAAATGGCATTGAGAAAACTTCTTTAAGCAATAGGGACAATACAAATCGCTATTTCCCATGGATTAGAGACGCATTTGAACTGGCTCTTTACACGGGAAGAAGGCGAGACGAAATTGTAAATATGAAATTTTCAGACATAAAAGAGGCCGATGGTACTCCTATATATATAGAAACTGAAGACTACAAATACAACTTACGGAATAACCTTTACAGAGCAGAAGAGAAGAAATACAACTACACCCCAATAATAAAAGACTTGATGAACCTGTTACTTAGACTAGGTTATGAGAAGTACAAAGGCTCGGATAGATACTTAATCGCTCCTGAATCAAACAAAACAAGAAGTACCATAAAGGAAGATATCAGCAGGAGTTTTACCTTCTACGTTGAGAAATTAGGCCTAAGTAAGCATATTACATTCAAAAACCTAAGAAAAACTTATATTACCCTGTTAAATAACTTCACGCACGGTTCAGCCGAATCAATCACAGGACACTCTGGACAAGGAATAATTCTAAGAAGTTACCAAGACCAGAAAGTTTTCAACAATGTCTTGAATAACTTCACGCTTGACTCATCCGACAATTTTTAAGCTTTCATATATTATCACCCAGCTGTTCCTCTCAGAAATGCCATTCTACAAGGCATATCGACCATTCGGCATAATCAAATCGGACTCCATAATCAGACTCTGCAAGATTTTAGAACGAAAAAAGCCACTCGAAAGAGTGGCTTTTTTTCACCAAAACACTTGATTTTATTGAGTAGCGAGAGGCGGGATTGAACCGCCGACCTCATGATTATGAATCATAACTATTTACTTTTGAGTGTTTATTGACTGCATATTATAATATATGATTATCAACACTTTTCGTTAATATCTTTACTATATGTTTTTGTTAATTTATGATATTTTTATTAATTTTACGGTGTCAATTAAGGCGGCACTGCCACCCTAAATAATTAAACCTAAGATTATGCAAGCAACAGCAGTAATTTACTACCAAAAAAGAGCTTCAAAACGAACAGTTGATAATAAGTGTGCTGTAAAATTAAGAATATACCACGGAACAGACCGACGGGAATATTCCATTAAAGACCGTATAAAGAACAATGATTGGCTTTATTTGTCCGATAGTGATATTGAGAGCCTAAGCAACAAGGTAGTAAGAGGAAAGTTTAAAGATATTGCGGAGAACTTTAAGACGATTATTAAAGATGCTGACAGCATTATAGAAGAATTGAAAATATTTAGCTTCAATCAGTTTGAGGAACGGTTTTTTAATAAAGAACTCTCTTGGGACGATGTTTTTTCAGCATTCTGGACGCAAATTAATGAGTTTAAGAATGAGGGGCGTTTGGGCTATGCCAGTAGTTTAGAGAGTACACTAAGGGCTATTAAAGAATTTCACACAGGCAAAAAATTTAACTTCAATCCACGGAAAAGCAAAGTTGAAAGCAGAGCAAACGAATACTTAAAGGGCAAACCCTTGCTTTTTGTCGATATTACAGAAAGTTGGCTAAAGAAGTTTGAAAAATGGATGAAAGACGGGGGCAAATCAAAGTCCACAATAGGTATTTATATGAGGAATATCAGAGTAATTTTTAACCTAGCAACCAAGAAACACAAAGTAAAAGCCGATAATCCATTCAATAACTACAAAATAAAGAGTGCAGAGGAACACAAAAAAGCCCTAACAATAGAACAAATCGGCTTAATTGCCAATTACGAAACCAAGCACCCACAGGAACAATTTTATAGAGATATATTTATGTTCTCATTCTTAGGCTATGGAATGAATTTATCCGATATAGCCCGACTAAAGTATTCAAATATTGATTTTAGAGAAAAAAAACTAACTTACATTAGAGAAAAAACCAAAGCAAGCGAAACGATTGAGGTTAAAAACACCGTGCCAATAACTGAATTAATGCAGAGCATAATAGAACGATACGGGAACAAAACAGTTGGTTTTGACAATTACGTTTTTCCAATACTTCAAAACGATTGGGACGATAAAAAGAACTATGCAACCGTTAAGCAGTTAACCAAGCAAACAAACAAGTATATCAGACAAATAGCGGTTAATGTAGGAATACACGAAAAAATATCGTCCTACTTTGCCCGCCACTCTTGGGCTACCATATCAAAGAATACAGGCAAATCAATTGAGTTTATTAGCGAGGGCTTAGGCCACAGCTCGCCGCTTGTAACAAAACGCTACCTATCTAGTTTTGAGGACGGCGCAAAGCGGGAACACTCCGAAACACTTGAAAAATCAATCTTAAAAAATACAGGCAATGGAATATAGATGGACACTAAACGGCATAATACACGCCCTGCAAGGTCTTACAATAGACAATATGCAAGAATACTTTGAAAAAGGATACAACCGATGGCGTTTTGAAAATTCTCATGAAGTAAAAATTGATGGAGAACCAATTGAGAACAAATGGGAAAAGAATGGTATTTTAATGAGTACAAAGGAAATAAAAGCCAAAGAGTGTATTGTTAGCGACACTACACCAAGTAATTTTCCATTATCCCAAAGGGAGTTTATAGAAAAGGAACTAAGATATTTAGAACCACAATACAATAAAACCATTGGCGACACAAAAAACCTTGAATTTAACATCAAAGCAAGGTATTACATTGAATTCCTAAAGGCAAAACTAGAGAACAAACAAGTTGACGATTACAGCGAATTATACAAGGGCTTAGTACCAACATACATTCAAAATTTAAGCCTATCCGATTTTAATGAAATAATGACTTTTAAAAGGCTACCAAACGGAAAGGACAAACTAAAGTGGAGCGGAAAAAAAAAGGGCTATTGCTTACTCCTATTCAAAAATTACGGATTTACAACAGCACAAGTAAGTAAGGTATTTGAGGGCAAAATTCACGACAATCAATTGGAAGGACTTAAGCCAACAGACGATTTTATGAAACTGCTACAAATGCACTAATAAACGATAACTATTTTTCGACAATAACTAAGCCTGATTATCAGGCTTTTTTTATTCCATATCGACAAAAGCGACAATCTAACCGACAATCTTTGTCGTTTTAATTATCTCATTTACAATAAATTAGCAATAAATAAGACGTAAATTTGTCATATCAAAACTCAAAAGATATGGAACGACAAATTACGTTTAATGAAATCCCACAGGTTTTAATGGATTTATCCCGAAAAGTGGATATAATCCTTAACAAAGTTGATGAGCCTCAAAGCCAAGTTGAGGACAAACTATTCACTATTGAGGAACTGCAAAACTATTTGCCAGAAAAACCCGCCCGCCAAACTGTTTACGGCTGGGTTAACCTTAGATTAGTCCCTTTTGAAAAATACTCAAAGCGGCTCTATTTCCGCAAGTCCGATATTGATAGTTGGATTGCCAACGGTCGCAGAATTAAACGGGGTTAATGCTATGGCTTTACAGGAACTCAAAGAACTTGCAATGGCCGAGAATAGGGCTAAATATCCCAATTTGCCAGACTATGCCAGAACAATTCACAAGTATAGCGACCGAACAGCCAACGGCTTAACACGTTGCATAATTGATTGGTTACGGCTTAACGGACACCAAGCGGAGCGAATAAGTGTAACAGGCCGTTACATCGACAAATCAAAGGTTGTAAGCGATTGCGTAGGAAACAAGCGAGTAATTGGCTCGGGGCAATGGATTAAACCAACTATGCAAGTAGGTACGGCTGATATATCGGCTATCATTCGAGGGCGTTCGGTTAAAATCGAAGTAAAAATTGGAACTGATAGACAGTCAGAGGCTCAAAAGGAATATCAAAAGCAAGTTGAAACGGCTGGGGGCGTTTATTTGGTTGCTAAATCCTTTGACGATTTTATTGTGCAGTATAGAAAAATAGCCCAAGCTGGGGGGCTGGGCTTTGATGAAGTCAAAAACAACATAAATAACTCTAGGTTATGAGCAAAGTTAAAAATTATTTCAACTATCCGATTTGTTTACACAAAGATTTATTTTTCAGCCCGTTCGATGCACTCAATAATATGTTTGACTTTGCCATTGTGGCCTATGCTGTAAGTTTGAACGGCGCAAAAAAGGAACGATTAAAATATGCTGAAAACCATTTTGGTGTTACGGTTGGCAATTCTGAAAAAGTGTACCAAAACGGCCTTATTCTACAAAACTACACCCACCCAATGCCATTCGTAGGAATCAATAAAGAGATTTGGTTTGACTACTATAAAAACATTGATGATAAAACCGAGTATCAAATTGCACTCCTAGCGGCTCATCAAGCAATAAAAAGCATACTAGGGCAAAAGGCCACCACAAAGACAAATAAGCAGATGATTGTAGCCCGTATGTTCGGCTTTACTTCGCCTAAAGAGATAAAAGAACCTAGCGAATTAATGCAGAAATACAGCCAACGTTATTGGATGGATAAATTGATAACCGATTTAGAACTAAACTGGAATTTAAAAACATTCAGCAACCATTTACGGGGTATGTATGTGAGTTATGACCTCAAATATACAGATTTAGCCAGAATCAGCGAAACAAGCAAGCAAAGCGCAAAGGTTAAAAACCTGAAAGCATTGAAAAAACAGGCGTTACAGGCTGTTACGGATAATGTAACAGATAATTATTTAAGTGTTACAGATACAAGTTGATAACAGCATATTAAGAGCGCATTTACAGCACCTTAAATAAGAAAAAAGCACTCACTACAACATTAACACAGCATTAAGTAGAACAATAGTACAGCACCTTAAATAATATCTTTAAATAATATACTTAAATAATCTTTATAAATAAGATTGATAAATAAGTGAAACACTAAATTTTTTTTAATCATGATGACAGATAAAGCAAAAGAACTTAAAAACCTCTATCAACAGAAATGGAGAGAAAACAACCGCCAAAAGTGTAACGAATATCAAAACAATTGGCGCAAAAACAACCCCGAAAAGGTGAAGGCAGCACAAGAACGCTATTGGGAAAAGAAAGCCCAAGAATTAACCCCAGAAAGCGAAAAAAGCACCTGCATTTATTGCAGTTCTAAGTTTATAGCCAAGCGAGCAGATGCTAAATATTGTTCAAATGCTTGCAGGGTTAAACACCATAGACACCAAAATTCATTGTAAACAACAATATTTTAGCAATATGCCATTTGAAAAAGGAAAATCAGGGAACCCTAACGGACGGCCTAAGGGTGCGAAGTCCCGCACGTCCGAGGAAATTAGAGCGTTGCTATTAGATTTTATTGATTGCAACATTGACACTCTGCAGGCCGTGTTTAATGAACTCGATGCAGAAAAGAAGTTAAATTTTATTGATAAGATGCTTAAACACGTATTGCCTCCGCAAATTACCGATTTAAGCCAGTTATCGGAAAGCGATTTAGATATTTTAATTGAACGTCTAAAAAATCAACAAAGAGATGAGTAAAAAGGCACAATTGAGAAAAATAGAAAGTTTGTTGAACCCAGAGCGCAGTATTATCGAAGTAATCGGCCTCAATGAGTTTAGATACTTTGGAAAAACAATGAACCTAAAGGAGTTGCTAAAGGATCTTGACGGAGCAAAAAGCATAACGGTTAAAATTCAAAAAGAGATTCCAGCGGTTTTGCGAAGTTTAGCCTATTTAGGCGGTGAGCAGCCACTATTTCCTGATGTAGAATAATTATGAGCAGGCAGAGCAAAATAAAAGAATTGAAGCGATTAGTCAAAGATGACCTATTGCTTTCCGTGTGGTTCTGGAATAACCCACGGCCTAATGAAGAGCCAACCGACACAGATATTTTTTACTCCAATTCTTTTGGCGCAAAGCGATGCAAACCGCTGGGCGAGTTGAAAAAGACGAAAGCGGTTGTGTGGATTGAGGTTAAATCTTATTAAAACAGCAGTAAAATAATGTTAAACTTAAAAACCAAACGTATGGTTAAATTACTTGGGTACAGAAAATTAACGCTAAATGAACGAATCCAGAGGATTGATAAGCAGTTAGCAAGCATTAACAGAATTATTAACGATTACCTTAAAGCGAAGGAAAATGAGCAAAACGCAAAAACTAAATCAGTTGAAAGAGATGTTAAAACCCCCACAGCAAAGAAGCAAGATTTTGGTGTTCGTTTCTGGTAGAGATTCGCCAGCATTCGAGTTTGTCAGCAACCACGGGGCGGATGTAAATATTCGTGTTACAAGCCAGTTGGCAGTAAATGAGTTAAAAAAATTAATAGAGAATTCTTAACAATTAAACTTTATCAAAATGGAAAGAAAATTAGTACGTGAAGACAAAAATGTTATCCAAAGTTTGAAAAGTAACGCAATCCAACTTGAGGCTAACGCTAACAAGGCTTTAGACTTATTTCACAGTCTTCAAAGTTTCGCAAAGATTGAAACCGAAAAACAAGCCTTTGCCTATATCGAAAATCCGCTTGATTATTTCGATAAATTAATGATTGAGGCGACAAAGGTCAAACCATTAGGCACTGCCCCCTTAAACCCTGCAACCGTTGCGGATATGTATGGAGTTAACCGAACTGGGTTTATGAATGCCTGTGTGAAGAAAATTGAAAACAGATATTTGCCGATACGAATTGTATCATCACAGCACAATTTACTAAAGTTTGACAATGGGAAATTTTCGATAAACGAAACCGCCCTTGAGCAGAGTTTTGAAAAGTATAGAACTTATGCAGATACTCCTTTAAAACTTGAGATTTTAGAGTATTGGGAAAATTTCGCAAAAAATTTGAATGAACATTTGCAAAAAGGTTTTGTCAATAAGCTTGAAATTTATAAAACCGCTTTGGTTTTGGGATTGAAAAGCGAGGGAGAGCGTTTTGTTGTAAACTATTTCGATTTAGCTGAAAAATTCAGAAAAATGAGTTAGTATTTCATTCTTTGTTTGGATTGGTAGTGGTTCGCCCGAGGTTCATCGCCTCGGGTTTTTTTATGCCTTTTAGTTGTAGTGCTTTCAAGTTATCAACAAAATAATTCAAACGGTCGTTCAATTATTTGTAAGGTGTCAATACGGGTGGCACTTGCTAAAAATGAAAAAGGCTCTCATTTCTGAAAGCCTTATTTTTCTTGGGTAGCGAGAGGCGGGATTGAACCGCCGACCTCATGATTATGAATCATGCGCTCTAACCAGCTGAGCTACCTCGCCATCGGTTTAGCGGTGCAAAAGTATAAAATAATTTTTTACCACCAAATAACGTTATAGTAAAAACTGAAAAAGTTTGGTCTAATTGTTGGATATTAACAACCGCTGTTAATAAATAACTAATTGAAAAACAATTGAAATCTGATATAAAATAATATATTGCATTAAGTTAAATAAAAAATTATTAGCCATGAACGTAGATGTGAAGGTTGCGAGCAAAGTAGAACTGGAGTACACAGTCAATTCATCCGCCAATATAGTTTTTCAGCGGTTGTGCACGCCTCATGGACTATCGGAATGGTTTGCCGATGATGTGAACCTCCGTGGAAATGTTTTTACATTTATTTGGGACGATACAACCCGTGAAGCAGAACTGATAGAGCGTAAGGAAAATAAATTTGTTAAATTCCGCTGGGTAGATTCCGACGATTCAACCCATTTCACCTTTAAACTTTTAAAGGACGACATAACCGGAGAGCTTTCGCTTATTGTAACCGAAGAAATAGAAGATGAGGATGATGCTCAGGAAACTATCTCGCTATGGAATCATCAAATTAGCGAGTTAAAAAGAGTTATTGGAGCATAACCTTTATTGCTTAATCCGCTTTACTTATTGGAAAAACCATTACATTTGCCTATGCTTTTTCCAATAAATTTATTTTTGTGAAAACACTTCATCGGTTTATTCTTAAATCCTACCTAGGTCCGCTAGTAATGACCTTCTTTATTTCTATGTTTATACTTCTGATGCAATTCCTATGGAAGTATATCGACGACCTAGTTGGAAAAGGACTTGACGCTGACGTTATTGCCGAATTACTCCTATATGCCTCCGCAGGCCTAGTGCCAATGGCTCTTCCTTTAGCAACACTTTTGGCCTCGTTAATGACAATGGGCAACCTCGGGGAGAATAACGAACTTCTGGCCATGAAATCGGCTGGAATATCGCTTCCTAGAATAATGATTCCACTTATTTTCGTAACAATATTCATTAGCACTGGGGCATTCTTTTTTGCCAACAACGTACTCCCTTACACAAATCTCAAAATATCAACCCTACTTTATTCCGTTAAACAACAAAAACCAGAACTAATAATTAAGGAAGGCGTTTTCACTAACCTTATTGAAGGTTACAGCATTAAGGTTGCCGATAAAGACCAAAAAACTAGCCTTTTAAAGAAAATTCTTATTTACGACCACAGCAACGACAAAGGAAACACTACGGTCACCTTTGCGGATTCAGGCTATATGAAACCCACATCGGACCAACAATTCCTTGTTGCAACACTTTTCAACGGTTACACATACAAAGAGGTGACCGACAGTAAAACACCAAAAAAAAATCCTGAAAACAAATTCCCAGCACAAAAACAATCGTTTTCTAAGCAAGTCATTGTATTTGAACTTCGCGGCTTTGGACTACAACGAACCGATGAATCGTTCTTCAAGGATAGCTACCAGGTTTTAAACCTATCGCAACTTGGTAAAACTCGCGACTCACTATCCAACGCGCTTAACGATCAAGCAAAGGTATTCTCCAGAAACTTGCTTCAGAATAGCCTCATGCGTAACCATAATTGGCTCGACCGAAAAGAAGGTGTAGTGCCGACTTACAACTTAGATGCCGACTCTATCTACAATACTTACAACAAATTGCAACAAACTGAAGTGATAGAAAGAGCGCTAGACTATGCACGTTCTTCAAAAAGTTACATAACGTCAACTAAGGAGGAATTCTTTTACAAGAAAAAGTATATTGCACGGCATAGGGTTGAATGGAACCGAAAGTTCACCTTAGCCTTTGCCTGTTTTGTATTCTTTTTTATTGGAGCTCCACTTGGCGCTATTATCCGAAAAGGCGGCCTGGGCATGCCTGTTATCATATCGGTACTCTTTTTTATTATCTATTATATCATTACTATTACTGGAGAAAAGTTCGCTAAAGAACTTGTTTGGGATGTGCCAGCGGGTATGTGGCTGTCATCATTCATACTCTTACCTTTGGGTGTCTTTTTATCATACAAAGCCACAAACGACTCAGCCATTATGAATTCCGACTTCTACATTGAAAAGTTGAAGAAACTGATTCGGTTCAAGTCTAAAAATTCAAAAAATGTAAGCAGCAATAAAAACAATAGTTAATAAAACCAAAAACCACTATTAGCTATGAGAATTCTTGTTGTTGCCCATAAGCCGCCTTACCCTCCTGTTGATGGAGGTACATTAGCAACTCTAAATTTGTGCTTAGGATTGGCCAAGGCTGGCAATAATGTAACCGTGTTAACCCTAAGCACCCCTAAGCACCCAGGCTCCATGGAGCGGATTCCAGCAGAAGTTCATGCGTTAATCGATTTTGAGATTTTTCACATATTTCTTTCAAATAATATAGTCCGCTACATACTTAACCTTATCTTCACCCGTAAGCCATATAATATACAACGGTATTTAAGTCCCACATTCAAAAGAATTATTCGCAGAACAATTAAGGAAAAAAACTTCGACGTGGTGCAGCTGGAGGGGTTGTACCTTATCTCATATGTCAATACCATTCGGAAAGATTTCGACGGGCCAATTGTTATGCGAGCTCACAATGTAGAACATCACATTTGGGAGAACTTAGCGGTTGAAGCCGATAATAAACTAAAAAAATGGTACTTTAAACTACTTGCCCAAAGAATAGCTTCAATTGAAAAAAGAATCAACAAAAGTGTTGATGCCCTAGTTGCCATTAGCAACCCTGATAAAGATTGGTTTACTAGCAACAACTTCCACAATCCTTCAATAACAATCCCTGCAGGCTACTTTCCTAATACAAAAGTCTTTGATACAGAACTTTACGAAAACCCAACAATATGCTACATTGGTGCACTGGATTGGCTACCCAATACCGAAGGGCTTTTATGGTTTATTGATTGGGTATGGCCCAGAATTCAATCTGAGATACCGAATATTGAGTTCCATATTGCTGGCAGGAATGCACCCGAAGACTTAGCCGAAAGGCTGATAATTGAAAGAAACATTGTTTTCCATGGGCAAGTGGCCGACTCCGCCGAATTCCTAAGCAAATTCCCTATTATGGTTGTTCCACTACTTTCGGGCGGTGGAATAAGGGTAAAGATAATTGAAGGAATGTTTCTGAGCAAAGCTATTATAGCAACGAATATAGCGGCAAAAGGAATTGAAGCCAACCATGGCGAGCATATCCTTATTGCAGATTCTCCTGAAGTTTTTGCCGCATCTGTATGCAACCTTATCAAATCTACCGAAACCGTAAAAAGGATTGCGCAGGATGGGCAAAAATTTGCATTGGAAAACTACGATGCAATAAATCTTGCATCGAGGTTAACTCAATTCTACAATAATCTACTACAAAACAATCAACAGTTATAAACACTTAGGACTTAACATCAAAAGACCGGCATTCACATAAGCAAAAAGGCCTTCTGAAACGATTATAGAATGAATATACTTGTACTTGCAAATAAAGTTCCGTATCCACCTAACGATGGTGGCGCTATTGCAACTATGAATATGATCCAAGGATTAACCAATGCAGGCGCAAGCATTAGCCTTTTGGCCATGAGCACTCCAAAGCATAAACGTTCCATTGCCAATGTCCCAATAAACATTAAGAATAAACTAAAAGTTGATATTGTAGATGTCGACACGAACATCAATTTAGCAAAAGTCATTATTAACTTAGTCTTTTCTAATGAACCCTATAATGCATCGCGATTTAAAAGCAAGGCATTTGAACGCAGACTTAAAGAGATACTAGCAAACAACACCTTTAGCATAGTACAGCTAGAAGGGGCATACCTTTACTACTATATTCCATTAATTCAAAAATATCACAAAGGAAAGATTGCGCTTCGAGCTCATAACGTTGAGCATGAAATATGGCTTAGGGCATCAACCAATCAAAAAAACTTATTTAAAAAATGGTATTTTGGCATTCTATCCAATCGAATTCGCGAAATGGAGTCAAGACTCATATCAAAAATCGATTTCCTTATACCAATAACAGACAGGGATTTCAGACTGTTTAAAAGTATGGGGTATAATGGTGCATACCAAGTATCCCCTGTGGGCTACAAACTTAACAATGATGCAACTAATAGACAAGAAGAAAACGAAAGATACTCCATATTTCATTTAGGTGGGCTAGATTGGCTACCAAATCAAGAGGGTATTATTTGGTTCTTAAATAATTGTTGGGAAGCAATACTCGAAGAATTACCTAGTGCACGTTTTTTTATTGCAGGACGCAACGCTCCCATAAATTTTATTAAAAAAATCCAGCGGTATACAGGTGTAGTTTATTGCGGAGAAATTAACGATTCTACAAACTTTATTAGAACAAAAGGCATAATGATTGTGCCGATTCTGTCGGGGGGAGGCATGCGAGTTAAGATTGTTGAAGGTATGGCATTAGGAAAGGCAATAGTTAGCACTCCAATTGGAGCAGAAGGTATTGGTGCCACTAATGGCTCCGAAATAATAATTGCCTCTAGCCCAGAAGAAATGTCAACAGCCTTAATCTCTTTACTGACAAACAACGAAAAGACCAGTCAAATCGGGAAGTTGGCACAGCAATTTGCCAAATTACACTTCAACAACGAAATAATTACGCAAAACCTACTATCATTCTACATGCAACACACAATTAACGGTAAGGACTGTTAACAAGACCACATTTTATTGGCAATTGTAAAAAGGCAATTCTTTTTTAGTATTTTTGTTACAAATATAAAAATGGTGACCGCCTTATTTTTCACAGCTTTACTATTGTTAATCCACTCATACGTGCTTTACCCTGCACTTCTTTGGTTGCTTAAACCAAAACGAAAGCATCCCTACAGCGCATTTTCATCGTTGGACTCGCTACCTTTTGTTTCAATAATTATGGCCGCACATAACGAGGATATGGTACTGGAACAAAAAATTGCCAGCATAATGCAAACCAACTATCCTCACAATAATTTCGAAGTAATAATTGGTTCTGACTGCTCAACCGACAGAACTAACGAAATACTTCGAAAAGCATCAAACGCATACCCAAATCTAAAATTTACTATATTTAGTAAAAGGCAAGGCAAGGTTACAATCATAAATGAATTAGCCAACAATGCTGTTGGCGAAGTATTAATATCAACGGACGCCAATGTTATTTTCAATGAATCAACAATATTCGAATTAGTTAAATACTTTAAAGACAAAACTATTGGCCTTGTTGATTCAAGAATGATAAATAAAGGATTAAAAAAAACAGGAATATCCATACAGGAAAGCACCTATATAAACCAGGAAATAATGATAAAACACCGAGAAGGTGCTATTTGGGGTGCAATGATTGGCCCTATGGGAGGGTGCTACGCAATTCGTAAAGAACTTTACACTTCACCTCCAGCCAATTTTCTTGTTGATGACTTCTACATAGGAATGAAAGTGCTGGAAAAAGGGAAAAAGTGCATAAACAACCTAAATGCACTGGTAGTAGAGGATGTTTCAAACAGCATTTACCAAGAATTTAAACGAAAGGTTCGAATTGCAACAGGAAACTTTCAAAACATAAAAGAATTTCGACATCTTCTTTGGCCCCCATACAACCCTATAGCCTTCGCATTTTTATCGCACAAAGCAATCCGATGGTTTGGACCAATCCTGATTCTCTGCATCTTCACAACAAGCCTTATTTTATCTTTCGGCACTATTTTTTTTATCCCTTTAGCAATAACTATACTTTCAATAATTCTATTACCATTAATCGATATTTTTTTGAAGATTTTTAACGTACATGTTTTACCTTTGCGCTTTGCAACCCACTTTTTAATTACGAATTTTGCCCTGCTAGTTGGGCTTATTAAATATCTAAAAGGAGTACAAAACAATGTTTGGCAACCAACCCCACGAAATCAGTAAGTTAAACACCATTGACGAGGCTATTTCCGACCTCAAAGCTGGCAAAATCATCATTGTTGTTGATGATGAGGATAGAGAAAACGAGGGCGATTTCATAACTGCCGCAGAGTTAATTACTCCAGAAGTAATTAACTTCATGGCAATTCATGGTCGTGGATTGATTTGCGCATCGTTACCCGAAAAGCGTTGCGATGAACTTGAACTAGAATTAATGGTTGGCCGTAATACGGCATTGCATCATACGGCCTTTACTGTTTCAGTCGACTTACTGGGGCATGGTTGCACTACAGGAATTTCCGCTTCCGATAGAGCAAAAACAATAAAAGCGCTAGTTGATAAAAAAACGAAACCAGAGGACTTAGCACGTCCCGGCCATATATTCCCTTTAAGAGCTAAGGATAAAGGCGTTTTACGTCGCCCAGGGCATACCGAAGCTGGCGTTGACCTTACTAGGCTAGCAGGCCTTACTCCTGGTGCAGTTTTGGTTGAAATTATGAACGACGATGGAACCATGGCTCGTTTACCTCAACTTATGCTTATTGCCGAGAAATTCAACCTTAAAATTATCTCCATAAAAGATTTAATTGCACACCTGCTTCGCTCCGAGAGTATTATTGAGAAAGGTGTTCAAGTGTCGCTACCAACTGAGTTTGGCGATTTTAAACTAATTCCATTCCGTCAAAAATCGAACGGACTGGAACACGTTGCCCTAATTAAAGGTGAATGGGAAAAGGAGGAAAGTATACTTGTACGCGTCCACTCATCATGCGTAACTGGCGACATTTTCGGGTCGTACCGCTGCGATTGTGGCCCTCAACTCCACGAGGCTATGCGCATGATTGACAATGCAGGCAAGGGTGTTTTGGTTTACCTAAACCAGGAAGGAAGAGGCATTGGATTGTTTAATAAGATTCATGCCTACAAATTACAGGAAGAAGGCCTTGATACAGTTGAGGCAAACATTGAACTTGGGTTTCAAGACGATGAACGCGATTACGGCGTTGGTGCTAGCATCCTCCGCGAAGTTGGCGTTTGCAACATGCGACTAATCACCAACAACCCTAAAAAAATGAAAGGATTAGAGGGCTATGGTCTTCATGTTACCGAAAACATTCCCATTGTTATACCCCCAAATTCATTCAACGAGTTCTACCTTAAGACTAAGCATGAGAAGATGGGGCATATCAACCTGTTTAAGCATAAGTAGCATAGAGAATTAGTTAATGAGAAAATAGGTCAATGATAACTTATTTACTCATTTACCTATTCATCCAATCACTTAGTAACTAATAAACCTAATCAAAATGACCTCGCCTCGAATAGTTTATATGGGAACGCCAGACTTTGCCGTTGAGCCTTTAAAAGCAATTGTTGATGCTGGCTACAATGTAGTTGCTGTTGTAACTGTTCCCGATAAACCTGTAGGACGTGGGCAGAAACTACAATCGTCACCAGTAAAGCAATATGCAGAGGAAAAAGGTTTGCTAGTGCTTCAACCCGAAAAACTCCGAAACGAGGATTTTGTTAATCAACTCAAGGAGTTGAATCCTGATATTGCGGTTGTGGTTGCATTCAGGATGCTACCCGAAACTGTGTGGAGTTTGCCAAAAATAGGCACATTTAACCTACACGCATCGTTACTGCCACAGTACAGAGGCGCTGCGCCTATAAACTGGGCTGTAATTAATGGCGAGAAGAAAACAGGGCTCACCACATTCCTCCTCGACAAGGAGATTGACACAGGAAATATTATAGACCAACTGGAGGTTCTAATTGACGAAAACGAAACTGCTGGCGAACTTCACGACAAACTAATGCTCCTTGGCGGTTCAATGGTTGTGAAAACCATTCAAAAGTTAGCAGAAGGAAACTACACCCCTACCCCACAAAAGAATTTGGCTGTGGGAGAACTAAAAGCCGCACCAAAAATTTTCAAAGAAACCTGTAAGGTTGACTGGGGCAAATCCTATATTCAAGTTCACAACTTTATTCGCGGATTAAGTCCATACCCTGCAGCTTGGAGCGAGATGGTTGTATCTGTTGATGGCGCTGAAAGTTTAATACCTGTAAAAATATTCAAAACATCAACAATAAATCAATCCACAAACAATGATTGTGGGTTCATCAAAACCGATGGAAAGAAATACTTACAGGTGACCTGTCAAGATGGCTTGGTAGATATACACACCATTCAGCAAGCAGGCAAAAAAGCCATGCAGATTGATGAATTCCTCAGGGGATGGCACAATGCCAAATTCCTACGAATGGTTTAACTATCTTTTCTTCTTCCTTAAATTGATTGTTTGACCAACCTCGGGCTCCTCTCCTACCTTCATTCGATTTTTTCGGTAAAGCGATTTCAACTTCACACCATACATCTGCGAAATGCTGTACATAGTTTCGCCAGTATCCACTGTATGGACAGAATGGTTACGCTCTGCTCTCCAACGTTTTGGCTGAATGTAAATTTCCTGACCAACACGCAAGGAAGAATCTCTGGTTAAATCGTTATACTTATAAAGTTGCCAAGGCATCAGGCTTAGTTCAGTTGTAAGCGATTCAAATGTATCGCCCTCTTTAACAATAATATACTTAATTCTGTTACGGGTGTAAACCGGACGTGTCTTGTAAATGTCAATAGTAAAACCATCTACATCAACCAACTGACCAGTTCCTTTCCTTGGAGACTCAACGGCAACGGTTATACCCTTATCAAACTTATATAGTTCGTTCTCCTCTATAATCTTGATTAGCATCTCCGCATACTTTGGGTTTGTTGCGTAACCCGCTTTTTTCAAACCATAAGCCCAGCCCTTATAATCGGTTGATTCCAAATCGAAAAGAGCAGCATACCTGCGTCCACCCCTCAAAAACAAACTGTGGTCCATAAACGAACCCTCAGAATTTTTATATTTTCGGAAACACTCGTCTCTCCTATCATCATCGTGATACATTGTAGGACCTGTCCAATCCTTATGACATTTTATACCGAAATGGTTATTTGCTTTAGTTGCAAGTGTACTGTTTCCGTTATCGCTCTCAAGCATTCCCTGAGCAAGAATAATGCTGGCAGGCACACCGTACTGTTTCATCTGCCGAATAGCAATATCGGCATATTTGGAAATATACTCCTGACGGGAAATTTTTGATTGACCAAGTGTATTTAAAGCAATAGCAGTAAATAATATAAATGGGAAAAGCCTCTTCATCTCAATTTTATTTTTGATGACACAAAAGTATTAAACCTTACAATAGTTAAAAGTACTTGAAAGAAAGAAAGTTGAAAAAAGTGTTAAAGCAAAGGAATAACAATTGCTAAATAAGGGTTGTTTTTTACCACAAAGGCAACAAAGTATTTCGCTAAGTAACATTAAGTAAATATTAAATTCTCCACTTAAGCGCCTTTGTGATTTACTTAGAGCGCCTTAGCGGTTAAATCTTTCGCTTTAAATGATGACATTTTTTCAAGAAAAAACCCTGAAACAAGTTCAGGGTTATAGAAACGGTTAATCAATATTCAGAACCAAAAACTCGTCCCAGATGGCATCCTTTGGCGGCGGGGCAAGAACAACAACATCCTCTTCGGTCATAGGATGCTTAAATGCGAACATCCGTGAGTGTAAATGAATGCCGCCATCGGCATTCGACCTGTCATATCCGTACTTCAAATCGCCTTTGATTGGACAACCAATCTTGGAAAGTTGACTACGGATTTGATGATGACGCCCTGTAATCAACTCAATCTCAAGCAGAAAATAGTTTTTGGTTTTACCCACAAGTTTGTATTTCAACTTTGCCTCCTTAGAGCCATGAACCTCTCTGGGGTAAACGTAAGATTTATTCTTCTTGGAATCGCGAACCAGATAATGCACCAGCAAATCGGAATCGAGCGGCGGACGATTTTTTACAACAGCCCAGTACTTTTTCCCAATCTTCCCTTCCTGAAATAGGTTATTCATCCGGCTTAAGCCCTTGCTTGTTTTTGCAAACAGAACCACACCACTAACTGGTCTATCAATCCTATGAGTTACCTCAAGGAAAACATTGCCAGGTTTGGCATCGCGCGCCTTAATGAAGCGCTTAACCATGTTGAGTAGCGACTCATCGCCAGTTTTATCTTCCTGCACAATATCGCCACAAAGTTTCTGTACAGCAATGTAGTGATTATCCTCGTAGAGGATTCTATCTGAAGTAAAATCCATTATTCCTATTTATTGAATATTCTAAACTTAGTACTGCTCTCTCTCGTTAGGAAAATCTTTCGACTTTACATCCTTTATATACGATTGAAACGAGCCAGTCATCTCTGCAAATAAATTATGATAACGACGAAGAAAACGAGGAGAGAACTCCTGAGTAATTCCAAGCATATCATGAGTTACAAGCACCTGGCCATCAACTCCGCTACCTGCACCAATACCTATTATAGGAATTTTGAGTTCGCTTGCTACCTGAGCACCAAGTTTGGCAGGAATTTTCTCCAGAACAATGGCAAAACAGCCTGCCTCCTCCAATTTATGAGCATCCTCAACCAGTTTTTTTGCCTCGGCCTCTTCCTTTGCCCTAACAACGTAAGTACCAAATTTATGGATTGATTGGGGAGTTAACCCAAGATGTCCCATCACAGGAATACCAGCCGAAAGAATACGGGTTACTGAATCGATAATCTCCGCACCACCTTCAAGCTTTACGGCATCGGCACCACTCTCCTTCATTATTCTGATTGCAGAGTTTAATGCTAACTTAGAGTTCCCTTGATAAGTTCCAAAAGGCAAATCCACAACCACCAACGCGCGTCTTACTGCACGCATAACAGAACTGGCATGGTAAATCATCTGGTCCAGAGTAATTGGAAGGGTTGATTCATGACCCGCCATTACATTTGATGCAGAATCGCCCACTAAAAGAACATCAATACCTGCTGCATCTAAAATGCGAGCCATGGAGAAATCGTATGCTGTAAGCATGGCAATTTTCTCACCACGCAATTTCATCTCGTACAAAACATGGGTTGTCACAACCTTTACATTGCCTTCTTTTGACATACTCGTAATACTTTAAGGTTAACTCCTGCAAAGGTAAGGCAATATTCTAACATAAGCACCTAGTTTGATAAACAAGAATTCGGGCATTGGGAAACAAAAAACCAAACACCAAACTGTCATATTGACATAAATCATCATTATCTCCTGAACCACAAACATTTAAATTGTAAAATATTGCAACAGCAAAAAAACTATCTGACAAACTATCTCTCAAAAAAGAATAAAACTGACAGAAATGTACGTTTAACTTGCAATTTTTCCTGTGGCACAGTCATTGATAAATCTGAAGTGTTGAAACAAATAAAAACAAAAACCATATAGAATTAAATAAATACAACAATGGGTAAAATTATTGGAATCGATTTAGGAACAACCAACTCATGTGTTTCCGTAATGGAAGGAAACGAGCCGGTTGTAATAACCAATAGCGAAGGGAAACGCACAACACCTTCAATTGTTGGTTTTGTAGAAAACGGAGAACGCAAGGTTGGTGATCCTGCAAAACGTCAGGCTATTATCAACCCACAAAAAACTGTATCCTCCATTAAACGTTTCATGGGTGAAACTTACGACAAAGTTGCTGCAGTGGAAGTTCCACGCGTACCTTACAAAGTAACCCGTGGAGAAAACAACACTCCACGTGTTGATATTGATGGCAGACTTTACACTCCACAGGAAATATCGGCAATGGTACTTCAAAAAATGAAGAAAACCGCCGAAGATTACCTTGGACAAGAGGTTACAGAGGCTGTTATCACTGTTCCTGCGTACTTCAGCGACTCGCAACGCCAAGCAACAAAAGAGGCTGGCGAAATTGCAGGTCTAAAGGTTCGCCGTATTATCAATGAGCCTACTGCTGCTGCATTGGCTTACGGAATGGACAAAAAACATCAGGATGTTAAAGTAGCTGTATTCGACCTTGGTGGTGGTACTTTCGATATTTCAATCCTTGAACTAGGCGATGGCGTATTCGAAGTAAAATCGACCAATGGAGATACTCACCTTGGTGGCGACGACTTCGACCAAGTTATTATTGATTGGTTGGCAGAGGAGTTCCTAAAAGACGAAGGAATTGATTTGCGTAAAGACCCAATGGCTTTGCAACGTTTAAAAGAAGCTGCAGAAAAGGCTAAGATTGAACTTTCGAGCACAACATCAAGCGAGATTAACCTGCCATACATCATGCCTGTTAATGGAATTCCAAAACACTTGGTAAGAACATTAACCCGTGCACAATTCGAGAAATTATCTGACAACTTATTCCAACGCACCATTGAGCCTTGTCGCAAGGCATTATCTGACGCAGGCTTACAAGCATCGGATATCGATGAGGTAATCTTAGTAGGTGGTTCAACTCGTATTCCTCACGTTCAGCAAATTGTTGAGAAGTTCTTTGGTCGCACACCTAACAAGAGCGTAAACCCCGATGAGGTTGTTGCTGTTGGTGCTGCTATCCAAGGCGGTGTGTTAACTGGCGAGGTTAAAGACGTATTGCTACTTGACGTTACTCCACTTTCGTTAGGTATTGAAACTCTAGGTGGAGTTTTCACAAGGTTGATTGATGCTAACACAACAATTCCAACCCGTAAATCGGAGACTTTCACCACTGCTGCTGATAATCAACCTTCGGTTGAGATTCACATCCTACAGGGCGAGCGTCAACTTGCAAAGGATAACAAAACTATTGGACGCTTCCACCTTGATGGTCTACCACCAGCACCACGCGGAGTACCCCAAATTGAGGTAACTTTTGATATCGATGCTAACGGTATTCTACACGTTACCGCGAAGGACAAAGGAACTGGCAAAGAGCAAAAAATCCGCATTGAGGCATCATCGGGTCTTACCGACGAGGAAATCAAGCGTATGCGCGAAGAGGCACTTCGCAACGAGGCTGCCGACAAGGAAGCAAGAGAGAAAATCGATAAAATCAACGCTGCTGATAGCATGATTTTCCAAACCGAAAAGCAGCTAAAAGAGTTTGGAGACAAACTACCTGCCGACAAAAAAGGCCCAATTGAGCAAGGTTTAGCAAAACTAAAAGAAGCTCACAAGAGTCAAGATATTGCCGCTATTGAAACTGCTACCAACGAGCTTAATGCTGCATGGCAAGCTGCTTCGGAGGAGATGTACAAGGCGCAAGCAGGTCAGCAACAAGAGCAACAGGCAAACCCTAATGCTGGAGCATCATCGGGCAACCCAAAGGACGACAAAGAGGTTACTGATGTTGATTTTGAAGAGGTTAAGTAACAAGTCATAACTTTATAGCAAAGAAAGCTGTCGGACATACCGGCAGCTTTTCTTTTTCTTTTGTAAATAGGCATAAACTTTGGTGATAAAAAAGAATCAGTAAATTTGTAAGGAACAACAAACTCAAGTTTAAACCATGAGAACTAATATGCTATTGCTTTCGGCAGTATCTCTTTTAATTTCATTTGCTGATTTGGCATTTGGTCAAAACGATACCATTAACCAAATTGATAAACTTAACCGCAAACAAGGATATTGGACAAAATCATACCCCAATGGCAAAAAGGCCTACGAGGGCAGATTTAAAGACGATATGCCAATTGGAGAATTTAAAAGATTCCGAGAAGATGGAACCCTGAAAGTAGCGCTTAATTACAACAGCACAAACAATTACTCCAAGGCCACCTTTTACACATCGGACGGAAAGGTTGTTGCTGAAGGATTTTACTCCGAAAAAAACAAGGATAGTCTCTGGCAATACTATAATGCAAACTCAACCTTGGTTTATGAAGAGCGCTATGTCAAAGGAGTTAAGCACGGACGTTATAAGCAGTACTATGAAAATGGCAAAACAATGGAAACCATTCCTTATATCAATGGAAAAATAGATGGAGTAATGGTACAATTTCACGCCAACGGACTTAACAAGGCAATAGTGAATTTTTCGAATGGTCAACAGGATGGCTCAATTAAACTTTTTTACGATAACGGAAAAGTAAGAATAGAGGGCAACTATCTAAATGGACTAAAAAACGGTGAATGGAAATTCTACGATGCTGATGGAAAACTAACCGATAAAATAAATTACAACAAAGGAATACCCGAGAACTACAACAAATTAGCTGAAAGAGAGAACAAAGAACTAGAATTAATGTTCCGTAATGCAGGACGAATACAAGAACCGACAACGGAAAGCCTATTGGAAAGTGTTGGTGCTAGACCTTATTAAAACCCAATTTATAGGGTCAAAACATAATAAAAACCCAAATCATTCTGGGAGTTGCCTTGCAAAAGCAGTTAAAAACAAAGATGAACAATAGTCAAAATAAATTCTCGCTCTTCGAACTCAACAAATTAATAAAGGAGGTACTATCCAAATCATTACCCGATAGTTATTGGGTTATTGCGGAGATTAGTGAGATAAACGAGCATCCGTCAGGGCATTGCTACTTGGAACTAATACAGAAGGATGAGGCAACAGATAGCATTAAAGCCAAAGCCAGAGCAAACATTTGGAGCTACACCTATAGAATGCTAAAACCCTACTTTGAAACAATGACAAACCGACCTCTATCCAGAGGTATGAGCATTCTTGTTAATGCACAAGTTGTTTTCCATGAAATGTACGGCTATAGCCTAAACATTATAGATATTGAGCCTAGTTTTACCCTCGGAGACATTGAACTGAAACGCAGAGAAACCATAAACAAACTCATTGCCGACGGGGTAATGGAGATGAATAAAGAGCAAGAGTTAGATTTGCTGCCCAAACGCATTGCAATAATTTCTTCGCCAAGCGCTGCTGGATTACAAGATTTTACGAATCAACTAAACCACAACCAATTTGGCTATCAGTTCGATTACGAGCTCTTCCCCTCCATCATGCAGGGAGATGATGCAGAAGATTCAATTACAAGCTCTCTCAACAAAATTTATGATATCAAGGAAAACTTTGATGTTGTTGTAATTGTTCGCGGGGGTGGTGCTCAAACCGACCTAGCCTGTTTCGACTCATATCAACTATCGTCCAATATTGCACAATTTCCAATACCAATCCTTACGGGCATAGGGCACGACAAGGATGTTTCTGTTGCCGATATGGTTGCTTTCAAATCATTAAAAACTCCAACAGCCGTGGCAGAATTCCTTATCTCAAGATTTAACGATGCAGAATCTATTTTAGCAGACTTTACCAATCAGATAGAAACGTTATCGGAACAAATAATCAACAAGGAAATAGACAAGTTGAATAACTATCAACTCAAACTACAGTACTTTAGTTCAACCACAATATCGCACCAGAAAACAATCATCTCAAACATATCAAAGACAATTCCCTATATATCAAAACAACTAGTCAAAAATCAATCTGACATAGTTCTGGCTAGAAAATCAAAACTATTATTAACATTGAATTCAGCATTAAGCATTCAAAAGTCTACACTAAATGCAACCCTTATTAAAATAAACAAAGTTGTACCTCAGAGGATAAATGATGAAAATAACAAGCAAAACTACCTCTTTAGGACAACTCAAAATCTAAATCCCACGAATATTTTAGAACGAGGCTACTCAATAACATATTACAATGGTAAAATCCTAAAAAGTTCTGAAACAGTAAATATTGGAGACGAAATAAAAACAATTCTCAAGAAAGGAGAGGTTATTGGAAACATAGTGAAAAAAGAACCGTAACAATTAATTGACAAGTATTACTTATAAGCATATCTTTATAATCAATTCAAATAACTTATTGCTCATAAATTGAAACGTACTATAAAATATTTACCTATTCTTTTTTCAGCGTTGTGGATTTCAGCATCGGCTCAGGTAAATTCACGAAATGCTGTCATTGATAGCCTTACTACAATTGCAAATTCCAACAAAGGGATAATAAGAGTCACAGCATACGATAAAATATCAAGACTTTACTGGCAAACCAACCCCGACTCATCAATTTACTATGCATCACTGGCTCTTTCCGAGGCAGAGAAAGACAAAAGTGACGCCTGCTATGGAGAGGCATACAATAGTTTAGGAAATGCATACTCAAGCAAAGGAGAATTCGAGCAATCCATTGAGTTTTACACAAAATCAATGGAACACAGAGAGCGCTCTAACGATATGCTAAAAGTTTCTTACTCTCTCAGCAACCTATCATTCTCTTTACAAAACTTAAAACGATACAGCGAAGCAATGGATGCTTTAAAAAGAGCGGCGTCGATTTGTAATTCTATCGGCAATGCTCAAGATGAAGCACTAATTAATCAACAAATTGCCTCGCTTTATAAAAACTTACAAGATTTAAATCGCGCTTTAGAATACGCATTAAAAGCGGTAAATATCAATCTCAGCAACAATATTACAACAGGCTTAGCCAATAATTACAATTTCATTGGACTTCTGCATAAGGATTTAAAAAACTTTGATTTAGCGGAAGAATACTTCCTTAAATCACTGAAAATATGGCAGCAAGAAAAGAATGAAGAAGGACTTTCGAATACATATAATAACCTTGGAATTGTATATGACGAGAAAAAGGATGCTCAAAAAGCTCTAGAGTACTACTCAAAATCACTTGAACTATCAAAAAAACTTGGAGATTTGAAAGGCATTGCTGTTGCCTACAACAACATCGGATTCTTAAGCATTAGAATAAATCAGATTGACGCAGGCATTGACTCATACCTGAAATCCATAAAGATTAGCCACGACTTAAACGATATTGAAAGTTACTTAAATACGTACAATAACATAGCCATTGCTTACCTGAAAAAGAACAACATAGAAAAAAGTGAGGAGTACGTAAATTTAGTACTTAAAGAATTCGACAAGGTTAATGACTTGGCAATAATCCAAGAAACTTATAAAATATTAAGCGATATAAATAGTAAAAAAGGCAATTTCAAAAAAGCATTTGAATACAAAACTATAGAACTTGCCTACAATGACACCCTTTACACACAGCAACAAACAAGCAATATTATTGAAATGCAAACGCGCTTCGAAACGGAAGCAAAAGAACGCGAAATTCAGATTCTTAAAAAAGATAACGATATTAAACAGCTGGAGTTTGAACGACAAAGATTTTTCCAACGAATACTCATAATAATATCAATTCTATTCCTAATCATTCTGGTTGGAGGGGCTATGAGTTTTAGGTATATCAGACGATCCAACAAACTATTAGAACAAAAAAACATTGAGTTTGAGAATGCTAATATCAAGCTAATTGAATCTGAAAAGAATCTGCGGGAGTTAAATGCAACCAAGGATAAACTGTTCTCCATTATTGCCCACGACTTAAAAAATCCGTTCAATGCATTAATGGGATTTAGTGACTTGCTTGATAAGAATTACAATTTTCTTTCGGAAGAGGAACGCAAGGAATACATTGGAGTGGTTAGCGATTCCACTCAGAACCTCTACAAACTGCTCGACAACCTTTTGCAATGGACCCGAACTCAAACAGGAGCAATAACCTATATTTCCGAAAATTTCAAACTATACCCTCTTATCAAGCAAGAAGTTGACATTCTATCACCCAATGCCGACAAGAAGAAAATCAACATCAACCTAAAATTGGATGAAAACCAAATTGTTTATGCCGACAAAAACTCAATTGCTACAGTTGTTCGGAATTTAGTTAGTAATGCCATTAAGTTTACCTCAAATGGTGGCTGGATTGAAATTGACGCTAAACAAAATAGTAAGTTTGTTGAAATTTCCGTTAGTGATTCCGGAATTGGCATTAAGGGCGATGATATCGATAAAATATTTATGCTCGACAGTTCTTTCACTACAAAAGGAACTGCAAATGAATCGGGCACAGGATTAGGACTACTTCTTTGCAAAGAATTTGTCGAGAAAAATAATGGAAAAATCTGGGCAGAAAGTAAAAAAGGAAAAGGAAGTACATTCTACTTCACACTGCCATTGGCATAACCTTTAGCCAAGGAAGTTCCTAAAAATTTCAACCCATAAATTGAACGAATAAACTTACCTTCCTACAAATTTTAGTAATTTAGAGCGTTTAATTTTGCTAAATGCTTAAGTTTCTAACACCTCTCTTACTCCTTTTAAATATTAGTGGTTTCGGGCAAACTGCCGAAATACACTCATTGGACAGTTTAATTGAAAAGTCTAAAGTTCTTGCTATTGAAAACCCACAGGAATCGAGGCGATTAGTTTTGGAAATTGAAAAAATATCAAAGGAAGGTAAGAATACGGATGATATTATTAAATCGCACATTGCCTTTGCAGAGTTCTATATTGCCAACAAACTATGGGTGCAAGCAGAAAACCACATTGACACAGCAACCTTATTGGCAAAAAAACAGCCAAACGTCATACAACAGGTAGATTTGTTGATTCTGCTTGGCAAAAAACAGTTTAAATCCGGGGACTACGACCAAAGCAAGCATTCGTTAACTCAAGCAACTCAACTTGCAACAAGGACAAAGAATAACGAATTGCTAATTAACATAAAACTTACAGAAGCAGAATTCTTCAAACAACGTAATAAACATATTGAGTCAATTAGAATACTAAATGAAGCATTAGACATTGCCAACAGAAGCGCGAACAAAAAACTTCTAGCAGAATGTCACCAAAGTATTGGGAGCACCTACTGGCAAACAGGGCATTACAACGAATCGTTAGAGAGCTACTACAAATCAGTCCTGATAAAGGAGTCTCTGAAGGACTCTATCGGCATGATTCATCTCCTTAAAAACATTGGATTAGCCTACCGCGAGTTAGGTCAGTACGAAAAAGGAATCACAAACCTAACCCGAGGTCTTGAAATCGCCGAAATGCTGAACGATTCCCTAGAAATTGCGGATATGCTTAACAACATTGGTAGTTTACATTATAGGTTTAACCGATTCGAGGAGGCCACCAAGTTTTACAACAAAAGTTTAACCATCCGACAAAGTTTAGTACTAATTCGCTCTCAGATTAGTAGCCACGAAAACATTGCGAGAGCCCTATCGCAAAGAGCATTATACGAAGAAGCCTTGGACAACCTTAGCATTGCTCTCTCATTACAAGAGCGCCTTGTAGACCCCTTGTCCGAAGCATCTACCCTATCGGAAATGGGGAACCTTAATTTATCCAAAGGAAATGTGGCCGAGGCCCTAAGGAGGTATTTAATGGCGCTAAAAATCCGACAGACATATGGTAAGGACGAGGATGTAGCAAAATCGTTAACAAATATTGGACTTGCTTACCGAAGGCTTGGAATGTTCAAAAGTGCCATTAAATATCTTGAGCAGGCACACGAAATTGTCAACAGAAACGAGTTGAATATAAACGACGCATCGTACATCCTGCAGAACCTAGGACACATATACTTAGACCAAAAAAACTTTAAAAAAGCACTGACAATATATAAAGAGGCACTTACATTAAAGGAAAAGGGAGGCGATGGTGCTGGTACTTCAAAAATTCTTAAAAACATTGCTCAAGTGCAATTGCAGATTAATCAGATTAGTAACGCTAGAGCAATGCTTGCTCAAGCGTTAAAAATATCGAGCAGAATTAATGACCAAAAAGACATAGCCGACATCTTCAACGAAATGGGGAACGTTGAAAAGCAAGCAGGTAACTACGATATTGCCATAAAGCATTACAGAAAAGCTGCTGAAGTTTATCAATCTTTATCGAATTTCGACAGTAAAGCGTTATGCATTAGAAAAATTGGCGAAATTCAGATTATAAAAAAACAATTCACGGAAGCAGAGGAAAACATCAACCAATCCATTAAAACAGGATTCCAAACTGGAAATGCATACTTAAAGTCCTATGGATACTTAGCCAAACATGACCTTTACAAAGCAAAAGGAAACCATAAGTTAGCATTATCAAACTATATTCTACATACAAAAATTAAGGATAGCCTCGAAAACCTCAAACGCAACGAAGCAAACCTTGAAGCACAGCTAGACCTAGAACTTGACCAAAAGAAGACAGAAATAAAGGTTATGGAAGCCGAGGTGGAAACATTGAAACAAAAAGCAGAACTGGACAAAGCCAACATCGAAAAACAACGAAATTTCCGCAACTTTCTTATAGTTGTCATACTCCTTGTGCTAACGCTACTTGGTGCTGCAATACTCAGTTTCTGGCAAAAACGAAAATATGCGCAAGCCCTTGAAGAGAAGATTGAGGAAATTAAGCAAATCAACGAAAAACTTATTGAGTCCGAGACCCATTTAAAACAGACAGTCCAAACAAAAGACAAACTTTTCTCTATTATTGCACACGACCTCCGAAGCCCATTCACTGCACTAGTGGGTCTATCCGAGGTACTTTCCGAAAAATCAAACGAACTAAGCTCCGAGGAAATTGCAGAGCTTAGCAAGCACATACACCAATCGGCAACAGGAGTGTTGGCATTAACGGATAACCTTTTGAGTTGGTCCAGAAGCCAAACAGGCAAACTAACAATTAATCCACAAACCTTCTCCCTAAAAGAAATTGTGGACAACATTGTTACCGTAGCCTCAATTCCAGCACAAGAGAAGAAAATTGCCATAAACACAAAAATTGGCAATGATTTAAACATATACGCAGATTTCGACACTATAAGCACAGCCATTAGAAACTTAATTAGCAACGCTATAAAATTTACACCAACAGGTGGAAGCATATCGGTATCGGGCAAGAAGGTTTTGAACTACATCGAGATAAAAGTTGCCGACACAGGGATTGGCATTGAGCCTGAAAATTTAGCAAAACTATTTAGGGTTGATGGACTTACCACCAAAGGCACTAACCAAGAAAGTGGAACAGGACTAGGATTGATACTATGCAAAGAGTTTGTTGAGAAAAACAACGGAAATATTTCAGTGGAAAGCATCATAGGATTAGGAACAACATTCACCATAACAATACCAGTCAATGACTAAAAAAATACTAAAATACAGCGAAGCAATTAGCGAGATTGAAGATATTGTAGCACAAATTGAATCCAACGAATTGGATATTGATGAACTAACCGAAAAATTAAAACGAGTATCGGAACTTCTTAAATTTTGCAAGGCAAAACTTCGCAACACAGAGGAAGAGGTTCAGAAAATTATGAAGGATTTTGCTGAGGAGTAATGCAACATACCATTATTGAGTATAGATTATTCCAAAATTTATATATCTTAAAGGGCTGAAACTTATATCAACCAATATTTTTAAATGGCTTATAGGATTTTAATTGCTTGTGGTTCTGAAAAACTAAATCAGGAAATTGAATGTGTTCTTGGTTTAGCCGAAGATGAGTTTTTGGTAAGTTCATTGACTAAAACTGAAAACATCATCAAAAACATCACAGACCTTAATCCTGACATACTTATTTTTGATGTTCACTTTGTTGATGGAGCCACAGCCGACATGCTATCAGTTATTAAGGCAGACCCTCTTACCTCCGATTTACCAATTATTGCATTGGCGGACTTCCTACAACCCGAAAAAATACAAGCGCTTTTCCATGCTGGTGCCGACGATTTTATTGGACAACCCATATCTGCTTCGGAACTTATACAGCGGATAATGGTTGGCATACAAAGAGGCAGGCTATTACAAAAACTGAAGGACCAGTCAAATCAATTAAACGATATATCATCTGCAATTAGCAAGGCAGGAAGTTCTGTTGTTGTAATAAACGAACAAGGCAAAATATCGTGGGTAAATGAGGGCTTTAAGCGCCTCTACGAATGCTCGCTAGACGATTTCCTGAGAGTCTATGGCGATAATCTTTTCAGCACAGACACGAACCCGACTACCTACAATGCCATGAAAAGGTGTCGGGAATTAGGAGAATATGTTGTTTACGATAGCACATGGATTACACCAGAAGGGAAAGAAAAATTTATTCAAACCACACTAACACCCATTTTCGATTCCCTTCAAAATTTCAGTCATATTGTTGCCATAGAAACAGATATCACCGAACTGAAAAATATTGAACAAACACTCGAGGAAAAGCACGAACACTTGCTTACTATAACAGAGAACCTTGAGAATGCTAATTCTGTACTCGAAAAGCAACAAGAAGAAATTCAAAAGCAGTCAAAAGCTCTTGAAGAGGAAAAACTAAAATCAGAAAACCTACTTAAAAATATTCTCCCCTGGGAAGTAGCCTATTCATTACAAAAGAAGGGAGTTTACAAACCAAAGAAGTTCAAGGAAGTGTCGGTGATGTTTACTGATTTTGTCGGCTTCTCAAAAGTCAGCGTAGCATACGAGGATATTGACGAGTTTCTAAACGTACTAAGCGGTTATTTTGAGGCTTTCGACGAGATAACATCCCAACGATTCATTGAGAAAATTAAGACTATAGGAGATAGCTATATGTGCGTTGGTGGACTACCCCGCACAAACCGAAGCCATCCCTTCGATACTGTTTTAGCGGCACTTGAAATACAACGTTATGCCAGAGCAATGGCCGAACTAGCCAAAGAAGAAAACAAGCCAATTTGGAATTTAAGAGTTGGAATACATAGCGGAAGTGTAATTGCTGGAGTAATCGGCAAGCATAAGTTTGCTTACGATATATGGGGCGATACAGTTAATATTGCCAGCAGAATGGAAACTGCAGCAGAATCAGGCAGAGTTAACATATCTGAAACAACCTATGCATATATAAAAGATTACTTTATATGCACATCAAGGGGGAAAATTCCGGCTAAAAATATCGGAGAAATCGAAATGTACTTTGTAGAAAGAATAAGGCCAGAATACTCAGAAGATACCGAAGGACTTATTCCTAACGCTGTGTTCCGAAAAATAATTTCCTCATTATAACCCAACATCAACGCTGATGCTGAGAAAGATTGCGTATTATTTTCTTCTATTATTTTTGTTAGCCGACATAGGATACTCCTTTTTACAACACTACAACAAACCTTTTGACGGAGATATGGCTGGAGGAATTGTGCCAGGCGAAGATGTTAAGCCCATTCTCGGAAACCCTTTTGGAGTTAAGGCTATAACGGAACACCAGGAATATCCAAACCCTAACAGGTTCTTTTCTCATTGGTTCTTTTACGAATACTTTAACACTGTTCCAATTCTAATTCAGAAAGTTACTAGTCCAATTAACAGCGCTTACTTGGCATGTGCTTTATCAAAAACATTCATTCAAATTATTTTAATCATATCGCTTGCAATTGCAATTACAGGGAATTCTAATCCACTTAAGTTTAACTTCATTTTAGCAGCATTTCTTGTAACACCATTATTTCAAACAAATGGCTATAGAGGATATATGGGCATAATTGACCCCGCCACAACCTATACCTTTTTCTATGCTCTTCCAGTCATTTTACTTATTTTATATTTTACACCTTTGTTCCTCACTCATTTTTATGGTAAAAAGACTACAGTCCATAAGTTTATCAAATTTTTATGGATTCCACTAGCTCTAATATCGAGCCTGAGCGGACCTTTAAACCCTGGAATATCATTGGTGATAAGCCTTTTGTTACTTTCACAATGTTTTATTCAAAATTTTAAAACTTGCATTAAGCCGGACATTTTCGCCCGAATAAAATATGGTATCCATAACATACCAAGCGATTATTACTTTTACCTAGTACCCATCTCAGTTTTCTCCCTATACTCGTTATACCTTGGACAATTTAACTCTATAAACTCATATCACAACACATCGTTAATTGAGTTATACAGTAAGTTACCTCAAGGAATATTCTACTCATTCACCCAAAAACTTGGATTTCCTGTACTATTTATTGCCCTAATAATAAATGCAATAATCATTAAAAGGATAAATCTCTGGGAGTCAAGCAGAATCCTGAGAACCTATAAATGGATTGCTATATTCTCGCTGGCATACATCTTACTTCTGCCTATGGGTGGATACAGGGACTATAGACCGTATATTTTGAGGTATGATACGATTATTCCAATTACACTAAGTTTAATGTTTCTATTCGGTAAAAGCACACTATTTATCTTCAACAGCATTACTCCCAAGCAAAATAAACTTTACACTGCCCTAATAGCATGCATCCTATTTGTATTTATTTATTCTGATAAACCAGAGTTTGGCCAAAATGAATGTGAGCGAAACGCAATTATACAAATAGCCAACTCACCCAATTATATTGTTGAACTATCTGACTCTTGCACTATTATGTCGTGGGGTACTATTGAAAAACCTGCAGAATCGGAACTGAAAACAAAACTACTTAAAAGGTGGAAAATAATTAACGATGATAAACTATTCTATCAGCCAATTAACAACAAATAAGGACTAAAGCCCCTCAAAAGAAACACTTAGGGTTACCACTACTTTTGTGCAGCATCATCAACGTTAGAGAAGCTGAAAGGCAAAAGAAAACGTACATCTTCAATTTTAACAATCTTCTCCTGCCCTACCATGATTACGGAGTATGGCTTTGCACCTATATTCCTATACTCAATCATTACTTGCCTACAAGCACCACATGGAGATATAGGTGCTTGAATTATCTCATCCATATAGCTGGCTACAATTGCAATGGAAACCACTGGAACCTTAGGAAATTTAGCACCTGCATAGAATAATGCAACTCGCTCAGCACATAGTCCCGAAGGATAGGCTCCATTCTCCTGATTACTTCCAGAAATAATTTCACCATTCTCCAGCAAAACTGCAGCACCAACTCTAAAATGAGAATACGGAGAGTAACTTGTAACCAATACGTCCTTAGCTTTTTGAATCAAATTGATTTCGAGAGGGGTAAGTTCCTTTTCGCTCTTATACTCGGAATACTTTACTACAAACTCCTTAAATTGGCTCATTTTGCAATATTTAAATTAGGCAACTGTAAAAAAAACGACTACAGTTGCCCTTCAAAGGTAATAATTTGTTACAAAATGCAAAACAATCAAAGTTTCATCTTACGAGGCTTAATCATATTCTCGGGGGCGAGTATCATATCTAACTGTTCTTTTGTAAGTAGCCCTTTCTCCAAAACCAGTTCATAAACTCCTCTATTAGAAACTAATGCCTCTTTAGCTAATTGAGTTGAAGCCTCGTATCCAATATACGGATTGAGTGCTGTTACAAGTCCAATACTATGATAAACCATATTTTTGCAATGCTCCTCGTTGGCAGTAATACCATCAACACAACGGTACTTTAACGTGTTCATACCGTTTTTAAGCATTTCAATTGATTCAAAAATGCTCTGAACAATTACTGGTTCAAAAACATTCAGTTCCAGCTGTCCACCTTCAGCGGCAAGAGTTACCGTTAAATCGTTACCAATTACCTTAAACGCAATTTGATTCACAACCTCAGGAATAACAGGATTTACCTTTCCTGGCATAATTGACGAGCCTGGTTGCATAGGTGGGAGATTTATCTCATTTAAACCTGTTCTTGGCCCAGAGGATAGTAAGCGTAAATCGTTGCTAATCTTAGAAAGTTTAACAGCCAAACGCTTAACTGCCGATGAATACATAACAAAAGCTCCCGTATCCTGAGTTGCTTCTACCAAATTAGCGGCCAACACTAACTCCATTCCTGTAATTCGCCTTAAATGTTCCAAGACTTTTTCAGGATACTCGGGTTCAGAATTTATACCAGTTCCAATGGCAGTAGCCCCCATGTTAATTTCGAGGAATAATTTTGCATTCTGATTTAACCTATCTATCTCCTCCCCTAATGTAACAGCATAAGCCTCGAATGCTTGCCCTAATGTCATGGGCACTGCATCCTGTAGTTGTGTTCTGCCCATCTTTATTACGTGGGCAAATTCCTTCGCTTTATGTCTAAATGACTCAATAAGCAGCTCCAACACTTTAACCAGTTTAATATTGGAGTTGTATATGGCAATTTTTACAGCAGTAGGATAGGCATCGTTAGTTGATTGTGAAAGGTTGACATGGTTTAGGGGGTGACAATGCTTGTATTCTCCTTTAGAATAGCCCATTATTTCGAGTGCTCTATTGGCAATAACCTCATTGGCATTCATATTAGTAGATGTTCCTGCGCCGCCCTGAATCATATCAACCACAAAGTGGTTGTGAAATTTACCATGAGTAATTTCTAGGCAAGCCAGCACAATGGCCTCTTTTACTCTCTCATCAATCAAGCCCAAATCAAAATTAGCCTCTGCTGCAGCTTGCTTAACCATTGCCAAAGCATCAATTATATCAGGGAAGAAGTTTAGGGTTACACCGGAGATATTAAAATTTTCTATGGCTCTCAATGTTTGGACACCATAATAGCATTCAGCCGGAACATCTCTTTCGCCCAGCAAATCATGCTCAATCCTTGTACTCCCCGATTCGTATTGCGATGCAGGATTAACCATTCGGTTATTTGCATGGCGCATTCTACGCTGAATTACTCGGGTTATATTAGCAAGAACCTTAACACTTATTTCCGCATTCTTGCTTAACACATCATTCTCAACTTTAAACACCACAGTAGGCTTAAGTGCACGAGCCGATGTGGAATGAGGTGAGTTGCTTGCCCATGCACCCTCACCAAGAAAATCGCCACTGGAAAAGTAGGTTAACTTCAACTCTACTCCAAATGGGTTACTTTTGAACAGTTCTACTTCACCATCGTAAATAATCATAATACCTTCGCGTGGACCATTTTCGCGAAAAAGCATTTCCCCAACATCAAACTTGTGCTCAGTAACTCCTTTAGCAAGACTACCAAGTTCTTTATCGTTAAGACCCCTGAAAAGCTCTATCTTTTGCAAGAAGCCTACAATCTTATTATTATCCATACAAATTGATTTACTGTTATGGTTAAAACAACTGTTCTTAGGCAAAGTTAAAAATTAAAGCAGCCACTATACCTTTAAAAAACATGCTTTGCAATACAACTCAAAAGCGCAAAACACTAGCAATGAACTATAAGCACACTTTACTCATATGCAATTTAAGAAGATTTAACAGATTATTCAATTAACAGACAAATCGGAAAAAGAGATTGTTTAAAAACTTAAATTATTTTGCAAATTCTATCAAGAAACAATAATATTCTTTTACTTTTAAAATACCTTTCGTTCAGATTAGCACTATATTGTCAAAACATGAAACAAATTATAACAACTATTCTTCTCGCAACATTAACACTGTGTTGTAGCACTTCCAACTTTGAGCAGGACAGGAAAGAAATAATGGCTGTTATGGATTTACAGGCTCAATGCTGGAGCCGAGGCGATATTGATGGTTTTATGGACGGTTACTGGAAATCGGATAGTTTGCGCTTCCTTGGGCGGAGAGGACTAACTAAGGGTTGGCAAACCACGCTCGATAACTACAAAAAGGCCTACCCAGATAAAAGCGCAATGGGTAAATTGGTTTTCAACTACATTTCGTTTGAGCCAATGAACGAGAAACAGATGTTTGTTGTTGGCAAGTGGACTCTTGAGAGAGAAAAAGACACCTTAGGTGGTTACTACTCTTTGCTATGGCAAAAGTTTGATAGTGAGTGGAGGGTTATTTTTGATCACACAAACTAGAGTGCTTTATACCCAACAATATCTATTACTATGGGTATAAAAAAATCTGGAAATAATTCCAGATTTTTTTATTGTGGTGTTTTAGAATCCTCCATCTACAATCCAAACCTTATTGGGGTTGTCGTTACGGACTGCTAGGTTGTGCTTAATGGTTTTGCCCGATTTTAGTTTGATTTCGTAAGGAACAAACTCTCCGGGGTATTGACCCGATTTAAATGGTTCGCCCAGTTTTACAAGTGTTAAGCCACCAAATTTGTCTTTTACTTCCTTTACTTTTGGGCCGTTGCTCGAGATAAATTCGAAGGTTTGTGCCACTAGTTTCCAATTGCTGTTTGATAAGCCTTCGAAGAATAACTCTGCAGCCCTTTTGCTACTTATGTTTTTGAATGTTTCGTTGTTAATCTCTCTTGATAAATCAAACCATTCAGTTCCTTTTGGTAGATTTATACTAAACAGACTTTCATCTATAGTTGTGTTGTATTCAATACTTGTGATTTCTGCAATTAACGTTTCATTCTTGCCCTCAAGGATAAATATTTTTAATCCTTTAAGCAGTTTGGTGTTTTTGTCAAATATATACTCGCGTCGGTTATCCGATTCTTCAATAGAACTATTCTTGCAGTAATCGTTAATGAAATTTCCCTTTGCGTTCGATGTGATTGTAAAATACATCAATCCTTCTTTTTCTTCCATCTTAAACTTTGAGCCATCGGCCTTGATATTGTTTTGTTCCTTCGATAGAACTCTTTCTGGCTCCAGTAGTATTAAAAACCATTCTGCAATGGAAGATGTTTTGGAATCCTTAAAGTATCCATCAACCTTAGGCACGAAAAGGTATTGGGAGTTTCCATCGTTAACCAAAGTTCTTCCCGACTTTTCAATTCTCCATTTCGCAGAGGGCTCAAAAGTCTTGTAGATTGTGTGGTCAACCATGTCGTAGGTTGTTCCCACAAGGGCAAAGTTGTCCGAAGCATCGGTGTGAACCTTCAGTTTGATGACCATGTTTTTGATAAACTGCGTTGCTTTAATTGAACTTTCAAAAAAGCTGTTGGCAGCTCTAGCCGAATGGTTAAAGATATTTGTGGTGTTGTCAAGTACTGGTATTGCCACCATAAGTATGGCAAATACAGCAGCAATGCTAAGAACCTTTTTAAATCTTGAATTTAATTTTACAGCTTTAGTTTCTTGAGTGCTCATTTTTTGTCCCTCCATTTTTAGTTGGTTCATAATGTTTTGCTTTAGCAAAAATGGGGCATTGGGTTGCTGGATAGGTTTGAGTGTTGACAGAGCTTTTTTTGTGTTTTCGTACTCAACAAAGCAATTGGGGCATTGCTGGATATGTTCTAAAATATCGGCTACTTCAGTTGGATTTACTTCCAAATCGAACAGATTAACCATTTCTAATTTACATTTTTCACAGTCCATATTTTACCTCCTTTTGTGTTGTTACTCCAACTTTTAGTTTGTCAATACCGTATTTAAATCGCGATTTTATAGTGGTAATAGGAATTTCGAGAATCGATGCTATTTCAACAAAACTTAGGTTGTCAAAAATTCTTAGTCTAATTACATCGGCCTGTTCATCTGGTAAATCGGTTAGGAGTTTGTTTATCCTTTTGTACTCCTCAATCTGAATCATATTTTCAGATATATCTTTCTCTTGCAGATGATTTGGCAACGACGCCGTATCAATAGATTCAAACTGTAGTTTTTTGCTTTTCCGGTGATAATCCACACAGGCGTTTGCAATGCTTCGGTACAGGTAGTGTTTGATGTTTTTAATAGAATCTAAGTTGTTATTTTCGTGATACAATTTTATAAACACATCCTGAACTATATCTTGCGAGTCGGCAAAATTGCCTGTTCTAAAAAAAGCAAAACTAAAAAGTTGATCCTGAAATTCCGTTATTACCTTTTCCAGTTCTTCCAATTTGCTACGGCCGTTAGCTAATTCCATTTTTGCGTTTTAAAGCTTTGTTGATACGACGTAAAAGTCAGAATAAAAGACGTAATTTTTATTTTTTTTTATCTATTGATAACCAAATGGAGGTGTTTTATGTAATAAAAAATAGCCAGATATTTGAATCTGGCTATTCAATCTTCAAAACCATCCTAAAGAGATGGGTTGGTAAGGTTTATTCTTGCAGGCTTTTACCCCACTTCAACTTTTTGGCTAACTTTTTTAACTGTTGCTGTGTGACAGGCTTTGCAACAGAATGGGCAGCCATTGGATTTTGGAAATGATTTTTTTGCTTCTTTAAGCGCTTCGTTGCAGGTTCCAAATAGGCCTACATAGTAACGCTTGGTTTGGTCGGGAAGGAATTTGCATCCACTTCGGTGCATTTCGTATTCACCGGTCTCCTTTGCTTTGAGGTCAATGTAAAAGATATCCATAGCTATAAGTTTTAATGTCCCTTTATAGTTTAATATGGATAGGTGCAAAATTGTTACCCCCCTTTTCCAAAAAAAAATCGATGTAATGAAAAAATCCAGACTCTGTCTGGATTTTTTAAGCCTATATTGATTCTTGAGTGAATGTTTGATTGGAGTCGTCTTTTGTTTTCTTTTTCTTGTCTTTTTTCTTTTTCTTATCCGATTTTTTACTTTTTTGCCCCATTGTTTTCCACCAAATCAGGTAAACAACTGCGGTTATTACCCACACAGGCCAAATTTTCATAAAGAAAATAAGCACCCATACAATCCCTTTCCAACCAGCGTGTAGGGCTTCCTTTACTTTTTGCCAGAAACTGGGCATCTCATCGGGTGTGTACTTGAATTCAAGTTTTTGGTAGAAGTAAAGCGATATTGTGCTTAAATTAACCTGATGGTCGATGTATTTCATTCTCCCTTCGGCCGATTCAATCTCGGCACGGATTTCGCCTAGTTTATTTTCAATTTTAAGGATATCCTCAATATTGCTGGTTTTGCGAAGTAAATCGAGGTATGTTTTCTCAACCTTGCGCTTGTTTTCCATTCGGGTTTTAACGTCGATATACTCCTCGGTAACATCCTGTGTGTAGATGTTTTGATAATCGACACGTTTAGCCACAGTGGTTAGCAATTTTAACAGACCATTGAATCCTGTGGCGGGAACTTTTATTTCCATGTTGTTTCCAAGCTGTAAATCGGATTGTTGGAAACCTTCACTGGTAATGTATGCTTTGGATGCAACTATTATGGAATCAATCTGTTTTTTCGATTTTGCATAGTCAACCACCTCCATACTAACATTGGCTGTTTTAATAATTTTTGGTGCAACCTCGTTGGATTCATTCCTGAAACCTGCCTTGTCAGCTTTGTAATCTTGTCTGGTTGCCACAGGTGCTGCTTCCATGTCAATAGCATCATTGAATACTATCTGTTCTTCTGCCTTGTTTGAGTTGCTTTTGCTATTGCAACCAAAAAGGATTGCTATTAGCGCAATTGATGTAAGTAGGATTGGCTTTTTCATATGACAAATTAAGTTATTCAGTTATTGAGATAGTATATGGAGTTTTCTATTATTAACGTTTCAAAATCTAAAATATTAATCTACTTACTAACTATTTTTATGGTCTCATCAAAAACCTCTACAATATCACCATTCCTGAGCTTGGCTCTTTTGCGTGTTTCAACCTGACCATTAAGGGTAACATCGCCATTCTCTACCAAAAAGTGTGCCTCTCCACCTGAGTTTGCCAAACGGCAAGCCTTTAAAAGTTGGTCTAGTTGAATATACTCCGATTCAATTTGAAATTCCTGCATACAATACGTTTTAAAATTCAATCAAATTTAGTTGATTTTTTGTTCTGTGTAAAATTCATTCTCGATTAGTTGATAATTGTTCTGGGGTTCGGTAAATCCATTTAATCACTCCATTTTTGTATTGCAATAAAAGTCGCTAATTTTAAGCGTTTTTAGATTGATACTTTTATGGAGAATTTAAATCTTTCGTTAATAGTTCCTGTTTATAACCGCCCCAACGAGATTGAGGAGTTGCTGGATAGTTTGTCGAAACAAACCGATAGGGATTTTGAAATTGTAATTGTTGAGGATGGTTCAACCATAACTTGCACTGAGCAGATTGAGAAGTATAAGCCGGTTTTCGATATAAAATATTTCTTTAAACCCAATACTGGTCCAGGGCAATCGCGTAATTACGGAATGGAGCGTGCCAGTGGCAATTACTTTATAATACTGGATTCCGACTGCATTATACCAAGCGGATACATTGCAACTGTGCGAAAATCGCTTAGGGAGAATTACTTCGATACTTTTGGTGGCCCCGATAGAGCCGACAAATCGTTCACAAACCTTCAGCAGGCAGTGGATTACTCTATGACATCGTTTTTTACAACGGGCGGAATTCGTGGTGGTAAAAAGCAGTTGGATAAGTACTATCCACGCAGTTTCAATATGGGAATATCCAAGGAGGTTTTTGAAAAGACTGGAGGTTTTCCTTCGGTTCGTTACGCTGCAAGTAAAGCGGCAGGTGAGGATATTGAGTTGAGCATCAATATTTACAAGCAGGGATTTGAAATTGGGCTGATAAGCGATGCCTATGTTTACCATAAACGCCGAACCAGTATAAAGCAGTTTTACCGTCAGGTTTATAACTTTGGATATGCAAGAGTAACGCTGTCGCGTAGGAATAAAGGAACGTTGAAGTTGGTTCATCTTTTGCCTTTGGCATTCACGCTTGGTTCTGTAGGACTAGTTATCTGTGCAATATTTATTTCGTGGATGTTCCTATTACCGTTGATGCTATTTATGTTACTAGTTAATCTAGATGCAATTATTCGTAAACGCAGCCTGTTGATTGCTAAACTCGCAATGTTCATCAGTCTTATCCAACTATATGGCTATGGACTTGGGTTTATGAAAGGCGTTTGGGATGTAATGAGAGGAAAATCAATTGGACAATAAGTTAATTAGCCAATAAGTCAATTCCTAAGTCACAATATTTACTTTCAACCAATAAACAAAATGATTCCAAATCTTCGCATAGTAGAACTAGCCACCGAGGTTGGGTTTGATGCCTGCGGAGTTAGCGTTGTTTCGGAGTTGGTTGAGGAGAAGGAACGTTTAGCTGATTGGATTTCCAACGGACATCACGCTGAAATGGCCTATATGGCTAAGAATTTTGAAATGCGTTTGAATCCCGCATTAATTGTTCCCAATGCAAAATCGGTCATTAGCGTTTTACTTAGCTATAAACGAGAGGATTTATCCATAATTAAAAATCCTCCAAAAATATCACGTTATGCACTTGGCCCCGATTATCATTTGGTGATAAAAACTATGCTTTTTGATTTGTTGAGCCGAATTAGGGAGGAGTTTGGCTCTGTTAATGGACGAGCATTTGTTGACTCAGCTCCAGTTTTGGAACGTGCTTGGGCTGTGAAATCTGGCTTAGGTTGGATAGGGAAAAGCTCAAATCTTATTCACCCTGCTCTTGGGTCATACGTTTTTATTGGTGAACTTATTGTTGATGTTGAGATTGAACCTACAAACAATGAGATTCCTAATAGGTGTGGGAATTGTACCCGATGTGTTGATGCTTGTCCTACAGGAGCAATAGTTAAACCCCTAGTGATTGATGCCAGTAAATGTATTTCATACATCAACATTGAGAAAAAAACTCCATTAACAGAGCAAGAGTTTTCAATGCTAAACAATTGGTGTTTTGGTTGCGATATTTGCCAGGAGGCCTGTCCTTGGAACAAAAAGGCTGCAATTAAAAATCATCCTCAACTCCAGGCTGAAAAGTTGAATGAATTGTTACCCGAGCAGCTAGTCGGTATGTCGGAAACTGAATTCGGGGAATTATTTGCCGAAACGCCCTTAATGCGTGCTGGCTATGAAAAGGTAATGTTGGCTGTAAAGAGCATTCATCAACAAAAATAAAAACTGCGAAACCATATGGCCTCGCAGTTTTTGTTTTGAATATTTAAATTATTAGTACCTGTAGTGTTCTGGTTTGTATGGACCTTCAACTTTAACACCAATGTAATCGGCCTGTTTTTGGCTTAACTTGGTTAGTTTTACTCCAATTTGCTCAAGGTGTAGGCGAGCAACCTCCTCGTCGAGTTCCTTTGGTAAGCGGTAAACATCAACATCAAGTTTCTTTGTCCAAAGTTCAATTTGCGCCAGGGTTTGGTTGCTAAAACTATTACTCATCACAAAACTTGGGTGACCGGTTGCGCATCCAAGGTTCACTAAACGGCCTTCGGCAAGTAAAAACATCGATTTTCCATCAGGGAAGTAGTACTGGTCAACCTGTGGTTTAACAGTTACTTTCTTGATGTTTTTATCGTTGTTTAATCTGTCGACTTGAATTTCATTATCGAAGTGACCAATGTTGCAAACAATTGCTTGGTCCTTCATCTTGTACATATGCTCAAGGGTGATAATATCGCAGTTGCCAGTAGTTGTAACGTAAATGTTGCCTTCGTCAAGAGCATCCTCTAGAGGTTTGATTTCAAACCCTTCCATTGCTGCTTGTAGCGCACAAATTGGGTCTATTTCAGTTACAATAACGCGCGAACCGTATGAGCGCATGCTCTTGGCGCAACCTTTACCAACATCACCATAGCCACAAACAACAACCACTTTACCCGCAAGCATAACATCAGTGGCGCGCTTAATACCATCGGCTAACGATTCACGGCAGCCGTAAAGGTTATCGAATTTACTCTTTGTAACCGAGTCGTTAACGTTGATTGCAGGAACAAGCAACTCGTTACGCTCCTTCATTTGGTATAACCTATGAACTCCAGTGGTTGTTTCCTCCGAAACTCCTTTCCACTCTTTAACAAGGTTGTGCCATTTGTTTGGTTCTTTTGCAAGAGTTTCTTTCAGTAGATTTAGAATAACTCCTTCCTCGTGGCTTTCTGCCTTGCGATTTAGGAATTCCTTATTGTTTTCGGCCTTGTAACCCCAGTGAATAAGTAGGGTGGCATCGCCACCATCGTCAACAATTAAGTTTGGACCTTGGCTGTTTGGGAACGATAAGGCCTGTTCTGTACACCACCAGTACTCTTCAAGGGTTTCGCCTTTCCAAGCAAAAACTGGAATTCCTGCGGCAGCAATTGCAGCAGCAGCGTGATCCTGAGTTGAAAAGATGTTGCAGCTTGCCCAACGAACATCAGCGCCAAGTTCTTTTAAAGTTTCAATTAGCACTGCTGTTTGAATTGTCATATGCAGAGAGCCCATAATACGAGCGCCCTTAAGCGGTTTCTGAGTGCCAAACTTTTTGCGAATAGCCATTAATCCGGGCATTTCCTTTTCGGCAATCTCAATTTCCTTTCTACCCCAATCGGCAAGTTTAATGTCCTTTACCTTGTAAGATAAGGATGATGTTTTTGCTTGTTCCATTATGTTGTTATTAAATTTTGAAAACTACTTTGTTGTACGCAAAGTTAGGAATAAGTTTTGAAATGAGTAGGAACTGTGCCCTTTTAGAACTTCAATGGCAATTTCCTTGTCTTTGTCAAGTTGATGCTTTAGGTGTTCAACAGAGGGGAAGCGTTTTTCGTTTCGTAAACGCTTAATTAATGCAATTTCGATACCTGAGTTATAGATTTCTTTGTCGAAATCAAAAATATGAACTTCAATGGTTTGTCGGCGACTACTTTCAATAGTTGGTCGGAAGCCAATATTGAGCATGCCTTGTTTTATCTCACCATCAATATTAACTACAACTGCATAAACACCTTCAAGTGGGATAAGTTTTAATGGGTCGTTTGGGCGAATATTGGCTGTGGGGAATCCAATTTGCCTACCAACCTGATTGCCCGATTCCACTGCGCCTGTAATTAGGTAAGGGTAACCAAGCATATGGTTTGCCCGGTCAATATCACCTTTAATTAATGCTTCTCGTATTTTTGTGGAACTAATATTTACGCCATCAACAATTAGTTGTTCAATTACTTCAACTGTGTAGCCATGCTCATGGCTTAGCTGTTTAAGTAAATCGGCATTCCCTGAACCACCTTTCCCAAATCTATGGTCGGCTCCAACCACAAAATGCTTTACGTGGTAATCTTTAACAAGATGATTGATAAAAGCCTCTGGTTCCAAATTGATATATTGAGGGGTGAACTCCTGAACAATCAAAAAATCGATACCGCATTTCGATACAATCTTTGATTTTTCGTTAAGAGTTGTCAAAAACCTTAATTTTTCAGGGTCTTTTTGTAGAACAAGCCTTGGATGTGGCCAAAATGTTAGAACAGCTGAACCCAGCCCCATTAGTTCTGCAGATTTCAGAACACCATCAATGAGAGTTCTGTGCCCAGCGTGAACGCCATCGAAAAAGCCCATGGTAAGGGCAATTTCTCTTCCTTTGGTTTGTTCGGGTTTCTGGACAATAATCATAAAAACGCTATGGGTTGGACTTGCTAAGATGCTAATTTTAGTTTATTATTTCAACGAATTACATTTTTAACATTACTCATGTTGACAAAGTTTAACAAGCCGTAGACGTACGACTTGTATGAGTGGACGAAAGTTTTGTTTTGGGTGACAAACGGATTGCATGCTGGCTGAAGTTGTTGTAATAAATTATCAGCCAGCATTTTTGCTAAACCCACCTTACCATGCAGAAGTCCATTCTGTGAGGTAACATAGAATTTTTCGGGAAAATTCTAACACCGCATTCAAATGCTCCAGGTTCTACGGGTATTATGTTTAAACGATAAACAGCTCTTGACCCCTCAAAAGATTGAAGTTCAAACTCGTGAACCCGTTTCACTTTAACCTCTTGACTTTCTATTAGGTCGGCTACAACCATTTCAACACCAACTTCGTCCGGACCCAATGAGCCTAAGTCAAGTATTACCTCAGCGGTGTACTCCTTGCCAAGATATATAGCCTCGCGTGCCATATTAAATTGTTTAACCTGAATAACTTCAATTTCCTCCCAGTTGCGTTGAATTCTGCGTTTCCAAGCAGCAATTTTCTTTGCAGTATCATAATCATCATCAATAAGTTCTGATGAGCGTTGGTAAAGCTTGCTGTAGAAACGATTCTGGTAGTCGGTTATCATCCTAAGTGTGGTGAAGTTCGATGCAACTTGGCTAACCGATTTTTTGATAAAGCCAACCCATTTCTCTGGAACATCCTCGGCATTTCTTTGGTAGAATGCAGGAACTACTTCGTTTTCGAGTATTGTATATATCATTTCGGCATCCAGTTCGTCTTGAAACTCATGTTCGGAATAGGTGCTTTCCATTGGCAGTGCCCATCCTGCGCCTTCGCGGTAGCCTTCAACCCACCATCCATCGAGAACGCTGAAGTGTAGCACTCCATTCATTACAGCTTTTTGTCCACTGGTGCCAGAAGCTTCCAATGGTCGGGTAGGTGTGTTCAGCCATATGTCAACTCCCTGCACCATATGCTTTGCTAATTCCATATCGTAGTTTTGAAGGAACACAATTCTACCAAGGAATCGAGGTTGTTTTGATATTTCAATAATTTTTTTGATTAAATCCTGTCCTGCCTTATCGTTCGGGTGTGCTTTACCTGCAAAGAAGAATTGAACAGGATGCTCAGGGTTATTTACAAGTTCATCCAAACGGTCCAAATCCTTGAATAGCAGATGTGCGCGTTTGTATGTGGCAAAGCGGCGGGCAAAACCAATGGTTAGAATTTTTGGGTCGAGCCGTTCTTGTATTTCAATAACTTGCCTTGGACTCTCAAAACGAATCATTCCCGGTTCGTTTAGTCTTCTGTCGATGAGATTTATTAGGCGTCGCCTTAAGGTGTTTCTAATATCCCAAATTTTTGAGTCGGGAATGTTTTCTAACTCGCCCCAAGCTGGTTGTTGGTATGTTTCGCCCGATTTGTCGGAGCCATTCTCCAGTAGGTTTCGCCATTCCTTTGCGGCCCAAGTAGGATAGTGAACACCATTGGTAACATAACTAACGTGAAGTTCATTGGGGAAATAGCACGGCCAGATGCTAGCAAACATTTTTCGGCTAACTTCTCCGTGAAGCCAGCTAACACCATTAATTTCCTGCGAGAGAGTTGCCGCCAAATTACTCATCGAAAATTTCTGAGATGAATCGCCAGGAATGGTTCTGCCTAAATCCATAAATTGCTCCCAGGTAATTTTCAGCCTTTCGGGGTAGTGTGCCATGTAAACCCTGACCATTTCCTCTGGAAACGCATCGTGGCCTGCAGGAACAGGGGTGTGAGTGGTGTATAGGCTTGATGCTCTAACCACTTCAACAGCTTCGTTGAAAGCCAGTTTTTCGCCCCAAATGTAGCCTCTTAATCGCTCAAGGCCTATGAATGCAGCGTGACCCTCGTTTATGTGGAAAACATCTGCATCAATTCCTAGCGCTTTAAGTGCCCTAACACCTCCAATTCCGAGCACCATTTCTTGCTTAAAGCGATTCTCCAAATCGCCACCGTACAAGTGGTGAGTTATCGACCTATCCTGAACCAGATTATCTTCAAAATCGGTATCGAGCAAGTACAGCTCAGTTCTACCAACATCAACCTTCCATATGCGAGCGTGAACCAAACGGCCAGGCATTGCAACATTAACAGTAACCCACTTGCCATTCTCATCTCTAACAGGATTAGCCAGTGTTTGAGTGAAATTTTGCTGGTCGTAAACAGCAATTTGTTGCCCCGATGCTGTAAGGTTTTGTGTAAAGTAGCCGTAACGGTAAAGCAAACCTATACCAACCAAATCCACATTGCTATCCGATGCCTCTTTTAGGTAGTCGCCAGCAAGTACGCCCAAACCACCAGAGTAAAGTTTTAATGAGCTGTGAAGTCCAAACTCCATGCTGAAGTACGCAATTTTTGGTCCCTTGCGCTGGTATTTCTGCATCATATAAGATGTGAACTTCAGGTATGTTGAGTGCAGTTTTTCTACAAAACTGCTATCGTGCTCTAATTCTTGGAAACGAGGTAAACTAATTCTTTCCAAGAAAAGTATAGGGTTTTGCTCGCATCGTACCCAAAGTTCTTTATCTATAGATTCAAACAGTTCATTTGCCTCAATGCTCCACGACCACCAAAGGTTACGCGATAAATCGTCGAGCGATTTTAGTTTTTCTGGTAAACTCTTCTGGACTATTAATCGAACCCACGATGGTTGATTTAAACGGAATTTTCTCTCTATTGAAGGTAACACCTCTTGGCGTTCAAATTCCATAAATCGGTGTGTGCGTTCGCCAACGCAGTTAAGGGCAATGTCGTATGCATTATAGTAGTAATCCACGAAGTTGCTCCAAAGTGCAATATTGGCAATATCGCCAGCGTTCTCCATCAAGTCGTTTCGCTTAGCCATATCGAGTTTGATATACCATTGAAGGCTTGTGACAATTTGGTCAACCACCTCGGAGTCGTTATCGTCGCTACGGTGTATAACTTTTATTGCATCTTTTGGCTTGCTATAGTGTTTGTTAACCCAATCTCCAAAGCCTGCGAGCGAGGTGGTAATTGTCGGAACCTTAAATGCCAAGCTCTCAAGCGGAGTGTATCCCCAAGGTTCATAGTACGAAGGAAATACAGTAACATCCATACCTATAAGTAAATCATAGTATGGCTTATTGAAGATTCCGTCTTCTCCATTCAGGTAACAAGGAACCCAGAATATTTTTACCTTATCCGATGATGAATTATTCAATCCAACCGACCTGATTTTGCGAAGTATAGGTTCCGTATCCGGGTCGTTAAGGTAATGCGTTACGTGAGTGTCGTCGAGAATAATGTAATTTCCAAAATCCTTGTCTTTATCGCGTAAGTTTTGAAAAACATCTTTTCTTGGGCCGTGATGTCCTGCTGGAATTAAAAGGAATGCAAGAACTTCTTTGTTTAAGCTATTTTCTTGGTTAAGTCGGCCTAAGGCATCAATAAACACATCGATACCTTTGTTTTTGAATTCGTACCTTCCGCTAATGCCAATAACAAGGCTATCCTTTGCTACATCGTGGGCAAGCATAGCCTCTGCAACTTCGTAAAATTTTATTTTGCCCTCAAGTCGACGAAGTTTGAACTCATCGGACTCGGGCACAAAGGTGTTCTCAAAGCCGTTTGGTGTGATTAAATCGACTTTTTTTTCCAAAAAATGGTTACATTCCCTTGCGGTTATTTCGCTTACGGTGGTGAAACAGTCGGCTTCCTGCGCGGTAATTTTCTCCAACGATTGTTTTGATATAATGTTGAACTCCCGGGATTTATTGTCGGGGTCGAATTTTTCCATGTTGTTGTACAGGGGAACGTTGTTCCCAGCAATGCTTCGGCCTAAAGCAGTAGCGTGGGTGGTAAAAACTGTGCCAATTTGAGGTACATTCATTTTGAGGTAAAGCAGGCCTGTGCCTGTCATCCACTCATGGAACTGAGCAACAACCCGGTGTCGTAAGCTCAGGTGGAAGTTTGTGAAACTTTCAATAACTCTACCTGCAGCATATCCAAACAATGCAGGCTCAATGTAATCCCATTGACCCGATATGGAGTCGAGTTTGAATTGTTCCCAGAACAGCCTAAATACTTCATCTTTTTTTGAGATGAGGCCGGAAAAGTTGATGATAATCGCAATTGGCTTACAAGGGATATTCCAGCGTCCAATACGAATAGGTAGTCCTTCCTCAAATGCTTTTTGTCTCCACGATGCAAAAAGGGTTGAATCCGGAATGAATTCAGGATTGTGCTCAGTGTCTTTTATAACATCGGGGCCAATAAGTATGTAGTTATTCTTGAGTTCATTTTCGATACTCAACGCTTTGGTGGATATTACAGTGTGAATTCCCCCCACTTTGTTGCAAACTTCCCAGCTAACCTCGAATAGGTAATCGGGTTTTAATAGTTTATCCTTCATATCCATTGTTTTTTATTGTTTGCAATACATCACTTTGCTTTTTTTGTTTTACTGGCCGATTTTTTCACTACACCTTTTGTTGCTTTGGATTTACTCTCAACCTTTGAGGTTGATGTTTTCTTAACAGTTTTGGGCGCTTTAGGTTTAGTGGTTTCTGTTCCAGATTTTGCTTTAATCGATTTAACCTTGCTCGCACTAACTTTTACAGAGGTTGTTTTTTCTTTGCTTACAACCTTAGGTTTTTCGGACGTAAGTTTTTTTGACTGCTTAGTCTTTGTTCCGGTTTTTGGCTTTGTTTTCTTGACTTCTGAAACTTCCTCAGCATTTTTTGCAAAGCCATTTCCGTTACCATTAATAATTTCACCTCCTTTAATTTTGACTAACTCAAGCATTTTTTGCTTATAAAGTTGAATCAGGATATCTATCTCCTCCATATCAACTTTAGTATTTGCAAAGTAGTTCAACTCAAGGATTTTGGATTTTAAGCGGATAGTAAAATCGCTAAGCACATTCATAAAGTTAATGAATGCTTCGTAGGGAGAATCGTAAGGGTTGAAGTACTTGTGCACATCACCATCGCTGAACCATTTGGTACACATGTAGTAGAAATGGTCGCTAGTTTGTAGGTATAGCCAATCGCGTTTTAAATCGGCATCATTCAACTTGTCTATCTTGTCGGAAAGTGAGTAGAGGTGATTAAATGCCTCATCTTGAAGTTCATTTCCAAGCCAAGCGGTAAGGTCGCGTTCCTCATCGGCCCAGGATATTGGATATGGAACATGCAGTAAAGCAATTGGTTGATGTTTGTCGGCAGCCTCCGAAGGGGTAAGGAATTCGAAGTTTGAACTGCTGAAAACCCTGCCGGGTAGAGCACGCATAAAATCGAAAATCCCAGTTTCGGCCCATTGGTGTTCGCCAAATGTCTCGTAGTCCATAAATAGGTTTACAATTTCCTCCTTTGGGTCGATGTTGTTGAGCCAATGAACAAACTTTTCCGTGGTTAATGGCCATTCGCTCCAATCGCGGTTTGAGAATCGGAAGGCAATATCATCGCTTAACCTGAAATTTTTAAGCAGTAACTTTAATTTTGGATTTATAGCATTTGCGTAAAGGAAATTGGAACTCTTCCATCCAAGGATATGCTTAGCGCCCTCGGTTAACATTGCTTTATAGCCAAGGTCAGCAACCATTGCTCCAATTTCGTCGGAATAAATTAACTCGGTGTTGCGGAAGGTTTTTGGCTTGTAGCCAACTAGTTCCTCCAACCGTTTGGTTTGGCTTTCGATTTGGCGGTAGAATTCGTCCTTATTTTTGAGTGCAGATAGTGAGTGCGAATGCGTTTCGGCCAAAAATTCCACACAGCCAGTTTCTGCTAACTTTCTAAAACTATCCAAAACGTCGGGAGCATATTGCTCAAATTGGTCGAGTGCCGTGCCCGATATGGAGTACGATATTTTGAACCTATAGCCATACTCATTAATCAGGTCGAGCATCAACTTATTGGTAGGCAGGTAGCACTTTTCGGCAACTTTGCGCATAATTGACCTATTGGCAAAGTCGTCGAAATAGTTATGGTTTTTACCAATATCGAAAAAGCGATATCTCCTTAATCTGTATGGCTGGTGAACCTGAAAGTAAAAGCAAATTGTCTTCATCACTTATATTGGTTTATTATTTTTCAAAGTTTAAAGTACCGAGTTGTAAACGTCAATAACCTGTTTGGCTGCATTATCCCACTTAAGATTATTTACTTCATCCTGCCCGTGCTCGATAAAGAAGTTTGCCAGTGCCTTATAGTTAAGTAATCCGTAAATACTATCGGCTAAAGCGTCCACATCCCAAAAATCGACTTTAATAGCGTACTTCAGCACCTCCGATACGCCCGATTGTTTTGATATGATAACAGGAACATTGGAGCGCATAGCCTCCAAGGGGCTAATGCCAAAAGGTTCGGATACAGAAGGCATAACGTAAACATCGCTTAGCGCAAACATCTGATGAACATCTTGTCCTTTAAGGAATCCTGTGAAATGAAATTTGTGTGCAATGCCTAGTTTTGCTACACGCCGAATCATTCGGTTTAGCATATCGCCGCTACCGGCCATTACAAAGCGCACATTTGGATGTTTTTTGATAACCTTGTTGGCTGCTTCCACAAAGTAGTCGGGGCCTTTTTGGAACGTGACACGACCAAGGAACGTAACAACTTGTTCGTCAACTCCACGCTCCGAATCGATATCATCCTGATGATTTGAGAAATCTACACCATTATGCACGGTAATAACTTTATCTTCGGGTATTCCGTACCTAGTTATTACAATGTTTCGGGTGTAGTTACTCACGGTAATAATTTTATCGGCCACCTCCATTCCGCGGCGTTCAATATCGTAAACGCTTTGATTAACGTTCTCACCGCTGCGGTCGAACTCTGTAGCGTGAACATGAATAACCAATGGTTTGCCCGATACCATTTTGGCAGCAATACCCGCAGGGTAGGTTAGCCAATCGTGCGCATGAATTACATCGAAATGATTTTCCGATGCCAATGTGGCTGCAATAATTGCATAGCGGGTAACCTCGCTCATTAGGTTGGGGCCATACTTACCAGTAAACTTGAACTTTTTGCGCGAGGTGAATGAACTAGTTTCTGTTGATTCTAAATCAGATGAGTCGATTATCTTTTTAAATTCCTCAGGGTCAACATAAGGAACTATATTGGAACTAATCTCAAGGTACTGGATATGCTTCCAGAATTCCTCCAGTTGCATACTGGTATGCGATACATCAATATTTTCGGCAGCAACAAGCCTAATCGACGAGCCATCCTCGTCGCCATAGGCTTTGGGCACAACAAAAATCACATCAACATTATGCTTTGCAATGCCCTTTGTAAGACCAAAACACGCTGTTCCTAATCCTCCTGTAATGTGCGGGGGAAACTCCCAGCCAAACATCAAAACTCTCATATCAAAATACGGTTAGTTTTGTTAATCGCTATATTTCTCTATCATCCTTACAATTCTAATTAACTCGGCTACGCTCCATGCTTGCGATATACATCCATTGGGGCGTTGCGGTGGGTCGCCATCGTACACTTCGGCTACAGAGCATAATCCGTGAATGTCAACATCTTCCTGTAGCGATTCTACTATGCTTTCGGCTAGAGGTAGCGCATTTTTCCCGTGTAGTTTAAACTGCGCTTCAGCGTATGCTCCAAGAAGCCAAGGCCAAACAGTTCCTTGGTGGTAGGCTGCATCGCGAGTTGCCTGGTCGCCTTCGTATTTGCCTTTGTAGTCGGGTGCTTGCGGCGAAAGTGTTCGTAGCCCTTTGGGGGTAAATAGTTTTCGCTCCACTTTGTCGAGTACGTTGAGTTTTTTCTCATCGTCGATTGGACTGTATGGCAATGAAACGGCAAATATTTGGTTCGGACGAACATCGATGTTTTGGCCATTTTCATCCACGTAATCGGCCAGGTATTTTTTCTCTGGAATCCAGAATAACTCTTCGAACGATTTTTTTGCCAACTCAGCAATGGGTAGCCATTCCTTTACAAAGCGTGAGTCCTTATTCATTGAAGCAAGTTCAATGGTAAACATAATGGCGTTATACCAAAGCGCATTAATTTCAACAGGATAACCAATGCGCGATGTTACGGGTTTTCCGCAAACAACAGCATCCATCCAGGTTAGGGCAAAGCCCTTTTCTCCAGCCCAAATCAACCCGTTGGGTTGCATCTTAATGTTATAGGCTAAACCTTCCCTGTAACCCTTAAGGATAGTTTTTAACTTTTTGCCGTAATCGTGCCAAACATCCTTGTGGTTTTTTGTGTGGTAGAAGTATTGCTGAATTGCCCAGAAGTACCATAGTGGAGCATCCACCGAGTTAAATGCAACTGATGTTGCATTGCCCATATTGGGGAATAGTCCGTTTTTAAGGTCGTGACTTAGCGAATCCAGTATGGTTTTGCACATCTTATCGTCATTTAAACCTAGGGTTAATCCAGGTAACGATATGAATGTGTCGCGTCCCCAACTGCCAAACCATGGGTACCCTGCAATAATGTCGTGCTTTTTCCCTTTCTGAACAATAAGTTGATGGGCTGCATTTGCAATGCAATTCATAAAACTGTCTTTTTTGGGGCGTCGGAGTAGCTCTGCGTTAAATTTTTTAAGCAGACTTGCTGGCGTTTGCTCCGATGTAGATGCCGAGAAAATTATGCTTTCGCCTTTTTTTATGGGAACTTCAAAGTAACCCGGAACAAATAAATCCTCATGCCCCTCGTAACCTCGCTTCAATTCCTCCATGTACTCAATGTTGTAGTACCAATCGGGTGTGGCTACAAATTCATTTTTTTTATTCATTTGTAAATGCAGGAAAGGAAAGCCAGTGTAGAGTTTGTACTTTACACCATTTGCACAGGATTGATATTTGGTATTTGCCCAAAGGTTTGCTTTGCTCAATTTGTGAGCATTCCGGAAAGCAAGGAAAGGTTTTACCCTTATTTTAGTTGGACTATGTGCGTCAACTAAAGTGTAGCGTATCATAAACTGTTCCTCGTTATGAACAAAAAGTAGTTCTTTTTTTAGGATTACCCCACCTACCCGGTAGGTTAACGTTGGTGTAGGTTCGTACTCAAAATCGATAATGTACTTATGCCCACGAGGTTCATAAATGCCAGGGTAGCGGTGAATTCCAAGATTGAAGGATTGTCCGTGCTGAACAACTGTTTCGTCAACATTCGAGAGTAAAACGTGATTTTCGCCATCGAACTCATCAATGGGTAAAATCATCAATCCGTGATACTTGCGAGTGTTGCAAAGAATTATGGTAGTGCTAAAATAGCCTCCTGCACGGTTTGTGCTTAGGATTTCCCGATTAAGGGAATACTCCAAATTTACCAGCTGTTCTTTGTCGAATGCTAAGTACTTCATGGTTACTGTCGGAATTATTTGTTAATTTGTGGTAGTTTTTGTTCCAGAATTCGTAAACAAGTTAACAAAAAAAGATGACTTTCAACTAATTTCGAGTTAACTTTTGGTTAATTTTGCACAGGTTTTTTCAAGGTTTTAAGGAATAAATCGTTTGCGGCAGTATTGAATTTTTTTAATGAAAATTTTTTAGCGATGGTAACTCTCCGTTTTTTACAAAAAAATAGATTTATACATATCATTTCATTTTTATTAGTATTATCATCGTGCTCGAGTTCCCCCGAATTAGTTCAGGTTCGGTTAAAACTTGATGATTTAAGTAAGCAGTGGGTTTACCTTTGCCAGTGGGATGGTAACCAGAATGCTGTTGTAGATTCCGTTAGAACCAATTCAAGAGGCAAGGCCAAGTTAGAGTTTCGTACGCATAATGCAGATTTGTTTGCAATTACTGCGGATAAGAAGGAGTTCCCAATTGTAATTGTTGCAAATCCTGGCGATAGAATTGTAATAGATGGCAATTTCAGGAATTACAAGGTTGTTGGTTCAAAAGAGTCAGCCGAGGTAAAGGCAATGCAGGATAGGCTAAACAGTTTCCATAATGATTTCGAAGGTCTTAGGTTCCAGTTGCCCGATAGTGTTAATACCCCTGTAAATGACTCTATTGCTAGGTTAATCAATTTAAAAATCGATTCATTAAAATCAGAATACAGCAATTTTGTAAAATCATATGTGAGTGGTAATCTTTTTTCACTTTCATCAATACTAGTTTTAACCGCTAAAGTTGGAGAAATGGATGTTCTTCCTTATGCGGATAATAGGCTTTTGTTCATAAAAGTTGATTCTTGCTTAAATAGGGTTTATGGCGATAAGCCTATTGTTAAGTCCTTCCGTAATTATATTTACTCCAAGGAGAAATTCTACAGTATAGACCGAAGTGCTGTGAATTTAAATGCTGGCGATTACATTCCTCCTGTTAACTTTAATTTAGTTGATGGGCGCACTGTTAGCATTCCTGGATTATGGGCTAAACTTATTCTTATTGATTTTTGGGCTAATTGGTGTGATAACTGTAAGAATCAACTTTACAATTTTAAACCCATCAATAATGAGTTTGCAAAGAAAGGTTTACAAATAATTCAAGTTGCCGCAGATTTCAATCCAGATTCATTACATGCAGTCACAGTCCGCGATTCATTGAGTTGGATGCATATGGCTGAAGAGAATCCTTACCATTCGCAATTATTCAAATCGCTAGGTGTTATTAAACTTCCAACAAATTTTTTGATTGACCGTTGGGGTAGAATTGTTGCTACCAACATTTATGGAGATTCACTGATATCAACACTTCACTCATTTTTAGATGTAAAGGTTGTTAAGCCTAGGGTTATTGTTGATTCTACAAAGGCAGTAACGCCCGTTCAATAATTAAATACTTAGAGAAATAATGCCAGCGGTTAAACCAAAAAAAGAGTTAGGTCAGCACTTTTTGCACGATAAGCGAACTGCTCAAAGAATTGTTGAGAGTTTACAGGCTGTAGATGTGGACAATGTATTGGAGATTGGCCCAGGAATGGGTGTGCTAACAGTGGATTTGCTTGCAAAATATGGCGATAAGTTTTGGGCTGTAGAGATAGATAAGGAGTCTGTTGCATATCTTAACGCAACCCTGCCAGGCTTGAGTAAAAATATTTTGGGAGAGGATTTTCTTAAAATCGATTTATCACAAAAGTTTAATGGGAAACTTGCCATTATTGGGAATTTGCCATACAACATATCGTCGCAGATATTTTTCAGTATTCTAGAAAATAGACAGTCGGTTACTGAGGTTGTAGCAATGGTTCAACGCGAAGTTGCGCTGAGAATTGCCGAGAAACCTGGAACTAGAACTTACGGAATACTTAGCGTTCTGCTTCAGGCCTACTACAACATTAACTACCTATTCACAGTTAGCGAGGGAGCATTCACACCTCCGCCAAAAGTTAAGTCAGCAGTAATCCGTCTGACTCGTAATAATGCTTTGCACTTAAACTGTAACGAGGAACTTTTCTTTAAAGTTGTTAAGGCATCGTTCAATCAGCGCCGTAAAACACTGCGGAACTCAATTCGTTCGGGATTTGCATCGATAGAGATAAGCGAAAAGTTTGCACAAAAACGTGCAGAGCAACTTTCTGTTGCTGATTTTGTAGAATTGACAAACGAGGTTGAAAAATTTATAAGCAAAGCCTAGGTTTCTGTTTGCAGAAAACTAAGCTTTGCTCAACAACACTATGCTTTTGTGTTAATAGCTTCTACTGGGCTTAATCTCGATGCAATCCAAGCCGGAACAAATCCTGACGCTATACCAATAACTGCAGAAATCAAGATGCCTCTTACAATGTTTGAAAGGGTAAGGTAAATAGAGAAGTCCGTAAAATTATTGATAAGGATTGTGCCAACAAATATTAGAAGCAGACCGATTGCGCCACCTAAAGTTGCAAGTAGCACTGACTCGTAGAGGAACTGAATCAGTATAAAATATCTTTTTGCACCCAATGCCTTTTGAATACCAATTTGGCTGGTACGTTCTTTTACTGACACAAACATAATGTTGGCAATACCGAAACCTCCAACAATAATAGAGAAGAATGCAATAAAACCACCTGCAAAGTTTATTGAACCAAAAATTGCATCCAGGCTATCCTTCATCAAACTGATTTGATTTAGGGCAAAATTATCATCATCGAGAGGTTTGAGCCTGTGGTGTGAGCGTAAAATTCCACGGAGTTCATCCATTAAATCGGCCACATCAACGTTAGGCTTGGCCTTAACCATAATCCAAGGACCATTACGGCGGAAATCAACCATCGATTTTGCAACTTCCAAGGGAATTAACACTAGGTCATCGTTACTGTCCTCTCCAATCGCCGATTTTCCTTCTTTCTCAAAAACACCAATCACACTAAGTTTTTTCCCTCCAAGGTGTATTGTTTTTCCAATTGGGTCGGCTCCTTCAAAAAGATTTTTTGCAATGTTGTGACCAATAACCGTTAAATTCCTTCCTGCGTTAAGCTCGAAGGGTGAAAAGAATCGCCCCTCGGCTAGTTCGAATGACCGAATATTGTCATAATCAGTACTAACTCCGTAAATAGTAACATCGGGAATATCGTTACGCTGGTACTTAACCTGTTGCCTGAACCCAACATTGAAACAGGCAGCCTCAGTTAAGTTGCTTCTTCGGCGAATCTCCTCCATATCGTCAATGGTGGGTTGTGGCCTGTTCATATATTTCCACCAAGGGTACTCCTCGTTACCGCCCCAAGGCCATTTTTGAACATAAACCACGTTTTTCCCTAGCGATTGAAGGCTATCTCTTACATTTTTCTCAAGGCTGTCAACCATTGTAAAAACCGAAATGATGGCGAAAATCCCAATGGTAATTCCAAAAAGCGAGAGGAACGTTCTTAGCTTATTTGCTGTAATTGCCTGATAAGCAAATGTCATGCTTTCGCGAGCCAAACGGATTAAAACGATAAACGGACGGAGAATTTTCATAATTTATTCTATCAAAATATTCAACAATCAATTTCTAATTTCTTTTTTGCAGATAACTTTTTAAATCATAGTAGATAAACAAAAGTATCAATTCCAAACAACTGAGCATAAAACCAACTGTTAAATACTCTGAATTTTTAGATAAAATATTTTTTCTAGGGTTTAATGCAGTGCTCGGCTTCTTTGTTACTACTCCCTTGGAATTAATCCAGTATTAAATCATTGAAAAATAGTCAAATACACCAATATTTTATCAATACATCAACCTTTATTAAGGGCTAAATGCTAAGCTGTTGATAAATTATTTTTATTTTTTATGATGATATATTGATATTTAAAAGCTTTTAACCATTTTTACTAATTCAAACAATAAAGCGTTTTGTAATCATAATAATCTGAAAAACAGAGTAATGAAAGATTTTAAACCAATAAAAACTGCATTGATATCTGTTTATCACAAAGATAAACTCGACGAAATTGTAAAATTACTCAACAGCTACAAGGTTAAAATTTACTCAACCGGCGGAACTCTTGATTTTATTGCAGGATGTGGAGTTGAGGCTACTCCAGTTGAAAACTTAACAACCTATCCTTCAATTCTAGGTGGACGAGTAAAAACGCTTCATCCTAAGATTTTTGGAGGCATTTTGGCTCGTCGCGATAACGAGAACGATTTATTTCAACTTCAAGAGTACGATATCCCTGAAATGGATTTAGTGATTGTTGACCTTTATCCATTTGAGCAAACTGTAGCATCGGGTGCATCGGAACCCGAAATTATTGAGAAGATTGATATTGGTGGAGTTTCGCTAATTCGTGCAGCCGCTAAAAATTTCAGAGATGTTGTTATAGTTTCCAATCGTAATCAGTATTCCAAACTAATTGATATTTTACAGGGTAACCATTGCTCAACAAGCCTTGAGCAACGTAAGATGTTCGCTGCAGAGGCTTTTGGAACAACATCGCACTACGATACAGCAATTTTCAGTTACTTCAATGGCGAGTTTCCTCAGGCATCGTTTAAGAAGAGCGTTGAGGGGTTAAATACACTACGCTATGGCGAAAATCCACATCAAAAGGGAGTTTTCTATGGCGATTTGAATGCTCACTTTGAGCAACTGCATGGCAAGGAGATTTCCTACAACAACTTACTCGATATTGATGCAGCGGTTAACCTAATCAAGGAATTTTCCGATGCAACCGTGGCAATTCTTAAGCATAACAATGCTTGCGGTGTTGCTACTCGTCAGAACATCAAGGAGGCCTGGGTTGATGCCCTTGCTGCCGACCCAGTTTCGGCTTTTGGTGGTGTAATCATTGCAAACAGAGTAGTAGATTTGGCTACGGCTGAGGAGATGAATAAAATTTTCTTTGAGGTTCTTATTGCTCCAGCCTATAACGATGATGCGTTGGAAGTTCTAAAATCAAAAAAGAACAGAATTCTTCTGACAATTAAAGATTTCCAACTGCCAAAGTATATTCACAGAACTTTGCTTAATGGCGTTTTGGTTCAGGAGCGCGATTCACATAAGGAAACTCCCGCTGAACTGAAAATTGTTACTAATAACGCACCAACCCAACAACAGATTGACGATTTACTTTTTGCAAACATCATTGTAAAGCATTCAAAATCCAACGCAATTGTTTTTGCCAAGAATAGGCAGTTAATAGCAAGTGGTGTAGGGCAAACTTCAAGGGTCGATGCGGTTAAGCAGGCCATTGATAAGGCGCGCAACTTTAACTTCGATTTGAATGGTGCAGTTATGGCTTCGGATGCTTTCTTCCCTTTCCCCGATAGCGTTGAGATAGCATCGAAGGCTGGTGTTAATGCGGTTATTCAGCCTGGCGGCTCGGTAAAAGACCAAGAGAGTATCGACTTTTGCAACAGTAATGGAATTGCAATGGTAATGACAGGAATAAGACACTTCAAACATTAAAATATAATACTTTCAAGATATGGGACTTTTTTCATTTTTGACACAGGAATTGGCCATCGACTTGGGTACAGCCAATACCATCATTCTTTACAACGACAAAATTGTAGTGGATCAGCCTTCGATAGTAGCCATTGACCATGCAACCGGAAAGATGATTGCAATTGGCGAGGAGGCTCGTGCAATGCACGGTAAAACTCACGAAAACATCAGAACCATTCGTCCATTACGCGACGGCGTTATTGCAGACTTCAACGCTGCAGAGCAGATGATTCGCGGTATGATTAAGATGATTAATACCAAGAATATGGTTTTTACCCCATCGCTGCGTATGGTAATTGGTATTCCAAGCGGAAGTACCGAGGTGGAGATTCGTGCGGTTCGCGACTCATCAGAGCATGCTGGAGGTAGAGATGTATATTTGATTTACGAGCCAATGGCTGCTGCACTGGGTATTGGCCTTGATGTTTTAGCTCCCGAAGGAAGCATGGTTGTTGACATAGGAGGTGGTACAACCGAGATTGCAGTTATAGCCCTTGGTGGTATTGTTTGCAATAAGTCGGTACGTATTGCTGGGGATGGTTTTACCTCAGATATTCAGGCTTACATGCGTCATCAACATAACGTGAAGATTGGTGAGCGTACTGCCGAGGATATTAAGATTCAGGTTGGTTCTGCATTGCCCGATTTGGATAATCCTCCAGCCGATTTCATTGTACGTGGTCCAAACCTTATGACAGCATTGCCAATTGAGGTGCCTGTATCTTATCAAGAAATTGCATACTGCTTGGATAAATCGCTTTCAAAGGTTGAATCAGCAATCTTTAACGTGCTTGAGCAAACTCCACCAGAACTTTACGCCGATATCGTTCAAAAAGGTATTTACCTTGCTGGAGGTGGTGCGCTACTTCGCGGTTTGGATAAGCGATTATCAGAAAAAGTTAATATCCCATTCCACGTAGCCGAGGATCCATTGCATGCAGTGGCCCGCGGAACAGGAATAGCTTTGAAGAATGTAGATAAGTTCCCATTCCTAATGCGATAATTATTCGCATTAGGTTTGAACCTAGTAAACTTTACCGATGAACAATTTTATTCGATTCCTTGAGAGGTTTCACTTTGTAATACTATTCATTCTGCTTTTTGCAATTTCGCTTTGGATGTACTTGGATACAACCTATTACCAAAAGGCACAGGTGGGTAGATTAACTAAGGGTATTTCGGGTGTTATTGCTGGACAGTTCAGCAATATTGGTCAGTACATGAACCTAAAACGTTCTAATATTGAACTTAAAATGGAGAATGTTGCCCTAAGGAATGAAATTGAACGGCTAAAGGTTACCCTGGAGGAAAAAGGATTCTCAACTAGAATTGACAGTTTGAATGGTGCCAGATATTTACATATTCCTGCAAGAGTTGTAAATAACTCGGTAAACCGTCAGCATAACTTTATAACCCTAAATGTTGGTCTTAACGAAGGGATTAGCCAAGGAATGGGGGTTGTTTGTAGCGATGGAGTAGTTGGGGTTGTGGCATCTGTTTCGCGAGATTTTTGTACAGCGATTTCTGTATTAAACACTGACCTCAAGATTTCGGCAAGACATCGCAAATCGGGTGTTTTTGGCTCTCTTTCGTGGGATGGATTAAGTTATCGAGAGGTGGTTTTACGAGACGTTCCTTTGCATGTTAATATTGCACAAGGCGATACTATTGTTACCAGCGGTTTTTCTGCAATTTTTCCTCGCGATATTCCTATTGGCACAATTTCGGAATTTTATAAAAAGGACGGTAGTTTCTACACTATTCGGGTTTTGCTGTTGACAGATTTCAAACAGCTCGATTATGTTTATGCAGTAAAATCGTACGATAATCCAGAGATTACAAAAATTGAAATAAATAGTAAGAATGATTAAGCAGTTACCTCGTTATCTTTTACTTTTCGTTGTACTAATAACCCTGCAGGTTTTGGTTTTTAACAACATAAACCTAAGTGGGTATATTAACCCTTATATCTACGTTCTTTTCATTCTGCTTCTTCCATTTAGCATTCCTAATTGGGTTTTATTAATCATTGGCTTTTTCACAGGGTTTACTGTCGATTACTATATGAATACCTTGGGGTTACACACATCCGCATCGGTGCTTCTCACTTTTGTGCGACCCACTGTTCTTTCGTGGATGAGTTACCGCGACGATTTGGATAGGTTCGACTCCCCTGGAATTGGAAGTAGCGGTTTGGAATGGTTTCTTCGATATGCAGTAATATCAGTGCTTATTCATCATACGGCATTATTTATTTTAGAAACATTCTCGTTTTACCATTTTCACATTACTTTACTCAGAATAATTTTGAGTACTCTTTTCACAACATTATTCATTGTGTTATTTGAACTTGTACGTTCAGGTAGAAAGTAGGTAAACCGTGCAGCTGAATATAACAACCGACAAAAAGTACATTGTTTCAGGGATTATAATCCTTGTATTCGTTGTCATTATTATCAAACTATTCTACATTCAGGTTGTTGATAGCCGTTACAAGTTCTCGGCAAACAACAACGTGCTTCGTTACATTACACAGTATCCTGCACGTGGACTCATATTCGATAGAAATGGTGATTTATTGGTAGCCAATCAGGTGGTTTACGACTTAATGATTGTTAAGAACCAAGTAAAACCTTTTGACACTCTGGAGTTTGCTTCTATGTTAGGATTCACTGCGGAGCAGGTGAAAGATGCGTTTGAACAAGTTCGTAAGCAAAAAGGCTATTCTCCCCGCAAATCAGTAGTATTGCTAAAGCAAATATCGGATTCATCGTATGCTCGTTTGCAGGAAGTCCTTTACAAGTATCAGGGTTTTGAGGTTCAGCCCCGTACGGTACGAACTTATCCTCGCAGAATTGCAGGTCACCTTTTCGGTTATGTTGGCGAAGTTGATGAGTCTGTGGTAAAGGAGCAACCTTACTACCAACAGGGCGATTATATCGGAATTAACGGGATTGAGAAATACTACGAGAATGAGCTCCGTGGTGTTAAAGGGGTCAATATATTTATGGTTGATGTGCACAACCGTATAAAAGGCCCTTATGAGGAGGGACGTTTCGATTCCATAGCCAAGGTTGGTAAAAATCTTATATCGACAATTGATGCTGACTTACAGGAGTACGGCGAAAAGTTAATGATTAATAAGATTGGTAGCGTTGTGGCTATTGAGCCCAAAACTGGGGAAGTTTTAGCCATGATTTCCAGTCCAACCTATAATCCTGAGTTGCTTGTTGGTAGGGATAGAGCGGATAATTTTAGAAATCTTCAAAACGATTCGCTTAAACCAATCTTCAACCGTTCAATAATGGCGCTTTACCCTCCGGGGTCAACGTTTAAGGTTGTAAATGCACTTATTGGCTTGCAGGAGGAGGTTCTTGCTCCATCAACAAGATACGCCTGTTACGGACGATACACTGTAGGTAGAGGAGTGGGGTGCCATAATCACTCATCACCACTGGATTTAGAGCATTCTATTGCTGCATCGTGCAATACTTATTACTGTCATGTATTCCGAAATATAATCGATAAACGTGAATTCAACTCAATAGAGGATGGCTTTAACAACTGGAAGCAGCATGTGGAGTCGTTTGGGTATGGCAACAAACTGGGAATTGATTTACCTAACGAGCTAAAAGGGATAGTGCCATCGGTTAACTTTTACAATAAATATTTCCGCAAAGGCGGATGGAGTTCATTAACCATTATTTCACTCTCAATAGGTCAGGGAGAGTTAGGAACAACTCCATTGCAGATGGCCAACTTGGTTTCGGCCATAGCTAACAGGGGCCATTACTACACTCCTCATATCGTAAAAGATATTGAAGGGAATGATGCAATTGACCACAAGTATTACGAGAAACATGTTACATCGGTAGACTCCAGTTACTATAAGTATATTATTAATGGTATGGATTTGGCCGTTAATGCTCCTGCAGGTAGCGGTAGTACAGCACGAATTGCAGCAATACCCGATGTAGTTGTATGCGGAAAAACAGGAACATCCCAGAATCCTCATGGTGAGGACCATTCTGTGTTTTTTGCTTTTGCACCAAAGGATGACCCCAAGATTGCCATAGCTGTTTATGTTGAGAATGCGGGTTTTGGTGCAACCTGGGCTGCTCCAATTGCAAGTTTAATGATTGAGAAATATTTGAAAGATTCTATATCCAGACCATATTTAGAGGAGTATTTATTAAAAGCAAACTTATTAGACCGTCGTGCAAAAAGGAAATAAACTGGTAAACAACCTCGATTGGACTACAATATTCATTTATATCCTTTTGGTATTAATGGGTTGGATGAATATTTACGCTGCCGTTTATAGCGAGGAGCATAGTAGCATTCTTGACTTTAGCCAACGTTATGGAAAACAGCTGATTTGGATTCTGTTTGCGTTCATAATAGCCACTGTGATAATGCTGAGCGATACGCGGTTGTACATGGTTTTCTCATACATAATTTATGGATTGGTAATTGCATTACTTCTCGGGACATTGGTGTTGGGGAAAACGGTTAATGCATCAAAATCATGGCTACAGATAGGCTCGTTTGGCTTACAACCTGCTGAGTTTGCCAAATTCGCTACTGCGCTTGCCCTTGCTAAACTGATGGGACCTTACGGTTTTAAACTTAACAATATACGGTCCTACTTAATGGTTTTTGTATTGATAGCAGTTCCAGCAGGGATTATATTATTGCAAAATGATACGGGCTCGGCGCTAGTTTTTGGGGCGTTTATCTTCATTCTATACCGTGAAGGTTTACCTGGTTGGATTTTAGCCTTTTTGATTTTTGTAGTATTATTATTTATAGTAACGCTTATATACAACCCAGTATCCATTGTTATTTTTCTATACATACTCACTTTAGTAATTTTTATACTTCAAACAAGAAAGTATAAGGATTCATTCCGATTGACTTTTGGATTAGTTGGAATGGGTTTGTTAATGTACCTTGTTTCAGAACTATTTGATTACAAAATTCCAACTCCATACTATTTCTTTATTCCTGTCATTATTGGGATTGTAATTGCTTTTGTATATGGTTTGGCAAATCGTTTTAGGCAGGCATACATTTGGGCTGCATTTTTAACTGTAGCAATTGCTATGTCGTTATCTGTCGATTATGTTTTTCATAACGTACTAGATGTTCATCATCAAAAACGTATAAACGATTTGTTAGGGATTGAGTCAGACCCACTTGGCTGGGGCTATAACGTTAACCAATCAAAAATTGCGATTGGTTCGGGTGGTTTCTTAGGTAAAGGCTACCTTGCAGGCACTCAAACCAAGTATAACTTTGTTCCAGAGCAAAGTACCGATTTTATTTTCTGTACGGTTGGTGAGGAGTGGGGATTTTTGGGTTCAACTGCTGTCTTAGGGCTATTTCTTTACCTTTTGCTCAGATTAATTCGGATTGCGGAACGCCAACGTGAGGGTTTTGCTAGGGTTTACGGTTATGGCGTAGTGTCGGTTTTGTTCTTCCATATTGTTGTAAATGTGGGAATGACGGTGGGTGTATTCCCTGTTATTGGAATTCCATTACCATTCTTTAGCTATGGAGGCTCCTCGCTTTGGGCTTTTACAATACTTCTATTTATTCTTCTCAAATTTGATTCCGATAGGTTTGGGCATTAACCTAACTGAACGTCAAATTCATTTTCTGAAAGTCCTACTAAATCTGCAAAAAGCAGATGAAAATGGGTTTTGAAAAGTTCAATATTTGAATTCAACTGGACAATTGCGTAGTCTGCTTTTCCGGGGAGAGATGAGTGGTTACTCATAATTTCCAATGCTCTATGTATTCCCTCTACCGATTTATAGCTGTAAAGTCGGTTGCTTTGAATCATAAATGGCAAAAATCTGCGTACTTCTTGTGGTAACAAATTGTAGTTTTGCAGCATCTGCATATAAAAAGTTCGGGTGAAGTTTTTTAGTTCTCTGTTCGAGTAGCGCTCCCATTCATTTGCCAGAATATAGTCGAAAAGAACATCGGTAACAACCCCTGAGTATCGTCCTAGTTCTGGTTTCAGTAGTTCGTTGCAAATCTTTGTTGAAGGGTGCGAGTCGGTTAAACTATCAATTGCTCTGTGTAATTTTATTCCAAGTTGAACCTTATGGGGGTAATTCTCGAACTTCCGCCCCTTTACATAATCGCCAATAAAGTTGCCAAGCCTAATTTCCACATCGCTTCCCGACAAGTAAAGATGAGCAAGAAAATTCATTGAGTAAGTATGCTAGGTTATAGTTTTACAGAATCTATAACCTCATCGGACTCGTTTTGTTTATAACGCATCAACTTAAATGACTCTCCATCCCATACTGAGTAGGTATTGCTAACAAGCCAATCGCCCAGTACAACCAAGTTCGATTGTTTTTCGAGAGGGTAAATTATTGGCGAATGCCAGTGACCGTATACAAAAAAATCGAAATGCTCTTTCTCCAAAGTCAACCTTGAGAACTTGGTGATTTGCTCATCCTCTCCTCTGTAATTGTGTGTGATTTCTTTAGAATAACGGCTGCTAACACTCCACTGATTCCCAAACCATAGCGAAAAATTTGGATGCAGCTTAGAAAACATCCATTGCAAAGTAGGACTGGTAAAAATTCTTTTTAGTAATTTGTATCCGGCATCGCCAGGGCCAAGTCCATCGCCATGGGCTAGGAGAAATTTTTTACCGTAAAACTCTTTAATTACTGGCTTGCGATGCACTTCAACTCCAAGTTCTTTTGGGAAATAATCGAACATCCAAACATCGTGGTTTCCTGTAAAGAAGTGCACTGGTACACCTTTGTCGGCCAAGCAGGCAATTTTTCCTAAAAAGCGGGTATAACCTTTGGGTACAACCCTCCGGTACTCGAACCAGAAATCAAAAATATCGCCTAAAAGATATAGTTCCCCAACATCATCGCTAATGCTATCGAGCCAACTATTAAACAATTTCTCACGAGGAAGACTTTCGCTTAGTGTTGGTAAGCCTAGGTGCAAATCCGATGCAAAATATATCTTTTTCTTGCTGGTCATACTATTTTAAAGCCTCTGCAAGCGCTTTTTTAAGATTGTTCCCGTAAAGGTTTTTCCCAATTATGTCTTGGTTTTTTCCAATTAAAAAGTTGGCAGGGATTTGCTGAACGTTATAAAGCATTGCAGCCTGAGAGCCATTTGCATCGCCTTCGCAAACACTAATCCAAGGCAAATTAGCCGATTCAACAGCACTTATCCATTCATCACGGTTTGCATCAAGGGCAACCTGATAAATCTCAAAACCTTTACCTTTGTACTGTTTGTAAATATCAAGCAGTTCTCTATTGTCCAGAAGGCTATTGGTATTTCCTGTAAGCCAAAAATCTAACAGAACAACCTTGCCTTTTAAACTCGATAATTTAACTTTTACACCATTCTTGTTGGGTATATCTAACTCTGGTATTGATATTTCCGACTGCGAAATTAATTGCTGAAGTTGGGTGTTTCTAACCGCTTTCTCAATCCTATTAATTTCATCAACCATACCTTTAGTGTACTCTGATTCTGGATATAACGCTCTCCATGCCGAAGCAACGGTTTTTAACGTCAGTAAATCCTCAGAACTGTTGAACACAAAAAGATTATCGTTATACTTTTGGTAAATAGCCATTACACTGGCTTTCGACATTGGATTTTCTTTAATGAACTTAAGGCTGAACTCCTTTTGTGCATTCAGTGCTTGTTGAAATTCTGCCTCAAGTTGAGCCTTCTCGGTCTCGCTTTCAGACTTAACGTATTTTGAACTCAACTCGTCAACCTTAATTTTTGATTTGGCAAATGCCACTGCTAAAGTTTGGACTTTTGAAGACCCAGCAGAGCCAGTAACGGTGTAATCCAACATTGCGTTTGACTTGAATTTTACATCAATTATCTCCCCCTGCTCAGCAAGAAGAGTTATTGCACCATCATTCCGAACACCAACAGTATAGAATGCAGGTTCTGCACCTTGCTTAACCTTAAATTTCTTAGTGTTTTCACCTGCCGATATTTTAACAGAATCTAAAATGGTGGTTTTCTTAAAATCCACTCTCGAAAAGTACAGCATACTCCTCTCATTCGAAACCACATTAACTTTCACAGTAACTCCATCCTTATTGCTGCACGAGGTGCTAAGAACCATAAAGGCAATAATTACCCCAATAAAACTTGTAAAGCGACCCATAAAATTTTCCGTTTGAGTTTAATGAAAGGCAAAATTAACCAATCATTCGTAATTTCAAACTTTTGAAATAAAGTTTAACTAAGGTACAACCTTGGTAACTTGAATATAAAAGAGGGAAAGGCGCTATTTAATTTATCACTCATCAACTTATTTGAATTATCTTAGCGTGTAAATTTAGATGTAATGGAACTGTTCGAAAAACCCAAGGGTTCATATATTAGCTTTTTCAGTAATAAAGTGAAAATGTTTGGTGGAATTAACCTTGCACAGGGAATTCCCGGATTCAATCCACCAGCCGAACTAATTGATGAACTGAATGTTATATCAAAAACAAACATTCATCAGTATGCGCCCGGTTTGGGTAATTTAAAATTACTTGAGTTGATAGCCCATAAATACAATGTAGAAACTGGGAATCTACTAGTTGTGCAAGGTGCTACCGAGGGTTTATCGTTAACTTATACCTATCTGCAAAAGCTTATTGGTAATGATTTCGCAGTTTTGGCTTTTGACCCTGCTTATGAGAGTTATAGTAAGTTACCCGAGATTTTTGGTCAGCCTTTTATTGAGTTCCCGTTAGCTGATGATGGCTCATTCAATACCGAGGCGTTATCAGCAGAGATTATAAACAAAAATGTAAAATTGATTTTTGTGAGTTCGCCCGGAAATCCTTACGGAAAGGTGTTTTCGAAAGATGAAGTGGATAGTTTGGTTGAACTTTCTGGCAAACTGGGTTTTTACTTGGTCTTCGATACGGTTTACGATGAACTTTACTTTAACGAATCACCTTATATTCCTGTAAAGTCATTAAATGAAAGGTTGTTTATTGTGAGCAGTTTTTCCAAATCGCTTTGCATAACTGGATGGCGAATTGGTTATATCATTCACGATAAATCTCACGCTGCTGGTTTGCAATCCGTTCACGATTATATTGGCCTATGTGCGCCGTCGTTGCTGCAGCAAACTCTTGCCAACTATTTGGAGAAGTATAATTATGCCGAGGATTTTAAGGCCGGGTTCAGGCGAAATATAAGCCAATCGTTCCAATCCTTGAGTAAAGTTCTGAATGAACAGGGTTTTCAAATACCCAAAATTGATGGGGGCTGTTTTATTTGGGCAGAACTGCCAAAAGAGTTTACGGATGGATTTCGGTTTGCATCGAT
>Ga0116157_10000093_pt1 | contig 97467 bp, 68 predicted proteins | sample AD_UKC048_MetaG_FD_89882 | JGI IMG/M metagenome (GOLD analysis project Ga0116157, IMG submission 89882) | Active sludge microbial communities of municipal wastewater-treating anaerobic digesters from USA - AD_UKC048_MetaG | ecosystem: Engineered > Bioreactor > Anaerobic > Digestate | place: USA... | reverse complement strand
CCGGGCACCACCGACGGCTGCTGGACATGCTGGCCGCCGTGCCATGGGCCGAGAAGTCCAAGGAGAACTGCAAGATCAACGTGTGCTGGTTTCTCTCCTTCTGCCGGCGGCGGCGTCTGGCGGCGGACGCCGCCGCTTGCGAGGCCTTCCTGGACTGGATGCGCCGCGAGCGCCAGAGCCCCGACTGGCAGGTCGAGCGGGTCGAGCGCTCGGTCCGGTGGTTCCTCGGTGGCGGCAACGGCGGGCGCGCGCCGGCCCCGGCGCAGCGCGCCCGGGACGACGGGGACTGGAGGGACCGGGGCTTTGCGCCGCCGCCGGTCGGCGGCGGGCTGATCGGGCGGCTCCGCACCGAGATCCGCTCGCGCCACATGTCCTACCGCACCGAGGAGTGCTACGCGCACTGGGCGCGCCAGTTCGCCGGGTTCGCCGCCCCCAGGCGGCCGCTGGAATGGGACGCCACGGACGTGGGCGGGTTCCTCAACCACCTCGCGGTCGAGCGGCGCGTCTCGGCCGCCACCCAGAGCCAGGCGCTCAACGCCCTGGTGTTCGTCTTCCGCCACGTCCTGGGCAGGGAACCCGGCGAGCTCGAGGGCGTGGTGAGGGCCAGGCGCACGCGCCGGATGCCCACGGTCCTGAGCGAGGCCGAGGTCGGCCGCCTGCTGGGCGCGATGGACGGCACGCCCCGGCTCATGGCGGCGCTCATCTACGGCGCCGGGCTCCGGCTGCGCGAGTGCCTCCGGCTCCGGGTCAAGGACGTGGACTTCGACCAGGGCCTGCTGATGATCCGCCAGGGCAAGGGCGACAAGGACCGCGTCACGGTGCTGCCGCAGCGGCTGCGCGCCGCGCTGGCCGGGCACCTGGGGCGCGTGCGCGCCCTCCACGACGGGGACCTGGCGGCCGGCCGCGGCCGGGTGCGGCTGCCCGACGCGCTGGAGCGCAAATTCCCCTCCGACACGACGGCCTGGGGCTGGCAGTGGGTCTTCCCGGCGAGGGGCGAGTCGACATGCCCGCGGACCGGCTGGACGGGCCGCCACCACGCCCACCCCAGGGCGCTGAACCGGGCGATGCGGTCCGCGGCCGGCCGGGCCGACATCGCCAAGCGCTTCGGCTGCCACGCGCTGCGCCACAGTTTCGCCACGCACTGCCTGCGCCGGGGCGCCGACATCCGCACCGTGCAGGACCTGCTCGGCCACAGGGACGTGAGCACCACCATGATCTACACCCACGTGCTCAACCGCCCCGGCGTGGTGGCGGCCAGCCCGCTGGACGCCGCATTCCCCGAGATGGCGATCGAGGCCCCATCGCCGTTGGCGGTGGCGCTCGGCGGCGGACCGCGGGCCCGTCCCGCGGCCCAAAGGGGATCCTGACTGTCGGCATCGGGGAACTCTGGTGGCCGGCACACAAACAAGTCATGGCACCCAGACCCCGGGCCAACCTCCGCCGGTTTGACAGGGGCGCGTGACGGCGGGCAGGCTGCCCGCATGCCAAGCCTCGGTTTCAGGCGGCGCTTTGCCGGGGTCATCCTGGGCGGCGAGAAACGGCAGACCATCCGCAAGCCGCGCAGGAAGCCCCTGCGCGTGGGTGACAGGTTGCATCTATTCACCGGGATGCGGACGAAGTCCTGCCGCAAGCTCGGCGTGGCGTCCTGCACGGCGCTGCAAGACATCAGGATCGACGGCGACGGTTTCACGCTGGACGGTGTCCGCGCCGACGCCCCGGGGCGGCTGGCCGAGATGGCGAGGGCCGACGGCTTCGCGTCGTGGCCTGAGATGGTGGAATTTTTTCAGCGGACGCACGGGCTCCCCTTCAGCGGCGTGCTTGTGCGCTGGGGGCAGCTGAATCCGGCCGGAGGCCCGGTCCCTCCGCGCTCGCGTTCGACGAACGGCCACGCTTGAATCCCGCCATGGCGACTGCGGCAAAGCCCGAGCCGACGTCAAAGCGCACCAAGTCGTTCACGACCTCGCGCGCTGGCACGGGCACCAAGGAATGGTCGGACGCTTCGTACAACATCTGCATTGGCTGCGAGCACCACTGCCGTTACTGCTACGCCTGGATCTTGGCCGGCAGAAGCAACAGGAACGCGCATCTGCGAGACCCGGCCGGCTGGGCCAAACAGGCGCTGAACCCGAACAGGGGCCGGTTGGGCGCGGAGATCGGCAAGAAGGGCGTCGTGATGTTCCCCACGAGCCACGACATCACGCCTGCGTTTCTCCCGCAGTCCCTTCAAACGATCGAGAACCTCATCGCCAAGGGCAACGACGTGCGGATCGTCTCCAAGCCGCACCGGGACGTGGTCGCGGCGCTCTGCGACGGCCTCCAGAAACATAAGAGCAGGGTCATGTTCCGGTTCACCATCGGCTCGCTCAACGATGCGACCTGTGCCTTCTGGGAACCCGAGGCACCGACGCCGGCCGAACGGATCGAGGCGCTCTGGCACGCCTTCGACGAGGGCTTTCAAACCAGCGTCAGCATGGAGCCCATGCTCGAGGACATCGATGGCACCCGCGCGGTCGTCGAGGCCGTCGAGCCATTCGTCACCAATACCATCTGGTTGGGCAAGATGGGCCACGTCGTATCAAAGTGGAACGCGGGCGTGAAGGGCTTCGGCGAGGCCCTCAAGAGGATCCGGTCGCTGCAAACGGACGAGAAGATTCTGGCGCTGGTCGATGCGTTTCGGGCGCATCCCAAGATCGCGTGGAAGGACAGCATACAGGATGTGCTCAGGAAACACGGCAGGCCGGTGCCGCACGCCACGACGACTTTAGATGTCGTCCAGCCCCCCGCCCTCACAGCCGCGGAAGCCAAGAGGCTCAACGCGCTCGAGGCCACCGTCGGCCGCGGCATAGCAACCACGTTCGAGATGTGGCTAGCCCTCCACGAGATCCGCAGTTACCGGGACGGGCTGCTGTACAGGTCTCAGGGGTTCGAGACGTTCGAGGCCTACTGCCGCGCCCGCTGGGACTACGCCAAGGCGCACGCCTACCGGCTGGCCGCCTGCGGGGAATTCATCCAGACCGTCAAGGCTTTCCAGTCTCCGGCCGGAGACTCGCTCCCTATGCCCCGGAGCGAGTGGCAGATCCGCCCGCTGCTGGCGCTGCCCAAGGAGCAGCAGGTCGATGCTTGGGCTCATGTCCTAGAGATCGCTCCTCCGGACGTGCTGACCGGTCCCGTCGTGGCCGCCAAGGTGCGCGAGTTCTCCGGGCGGAAGGCGCCGAGGCTACTGACGCCCAGGGCGCGGGCACTGCGGGCCCTGAAGGCGCTGCGGGCGGCCGTCGAGGGCCTGCCTAAGGCCGAGGAGATCGGGCGGCGGTTGGACTTGGTCGAAGGGCTGATTCGGAAGGCGGGCCGATAAGATCGGTCCCCTGCCCGCCCGAGACTCACCCGGCCTTGCGCATCGGGATGACGTTGCGCGCGCGCCTCGGTGGCCGGATGCCGAACCAGGCCTCGGCGTCTTGTTTGGTCACGTCGCGCCGGGCGTAGGCGCGGAAGGTCATGGCGGTGGTCGTGTGACCAAGTTCCTTGGCAGTCGCGGAACCGTCCTTGTGAAGGGCGTAATGATAACTGGCAAAGGAGTGTCTGAGCGCGTCGTGGGGAATCGTGACCCCTGCCTTTTCGGTCACCTCGCGCTTGGCGTGCTTTATGGCAGCGTCGGCGACTGGGATGATCGGGCCAGACCTCTTGCCGCCGGGCATGAGCCATTCGCGCAGGGCATCGGTGATGCCCACGAAGCGGCCCTCGGTTCGGTGCTGCTTGGTCTGCTTGGCCACGTCGGGTCGCACGAAGATCTGACCGTTGGACCAATCGATGTCCTCCCAGTGCATGCGCACGAGCTCTATCGGCCGGAGCCCCGCAAACGCCCCGAAACAAAGCCATGGCCGCATGACCCGCTCGTCTGCATGTGCCAGCAGGGCCCGCATCTGCTCGGGACGGAGGATCTCCTTTGGGGCGGCGGGGCGTTGCAGGCGCCTAGACAGACCCGCGCACGGGTTGGTGGGCATCCAGTCCATCGTGACCGCATGATTGAATATGGCGCTGGTGATCCGGAAAGTAGCGTAGCGGGAGGTCGGGGAGAGCCTGTTGAACGATTGGATCCAAGACAGGATCTCCCCCCTGCCGATGTCGGCCAGCGCGCGCTCGCCGAACTTCGCGGCGAACTTGCGGCCCTCGTAGCGGATCTGCTGGAGATATTTCTGTGATGCCCTGGCGTCTTGCTGTGCATCATAAAACCGCGTGAGCGCATCGGCCGCTGTCACGCGCTCGGAGCCCCGGCGGTCGCGCAGCTGTTTCGCGTATTCAGTGAGTTGGGCGATCTCACCCGGCTCAAGGCCGGTCCAGAGTTCGGCCCCCAGGCCCCCCAGTTTGGACTCGCAATCCCGGGCGAAATCCGCTGCATCGGACCGCAGCTTGAAGTATCGGCGTTGCTCTTTGCCGCCGGAGAGCTGTTTCGGGACGTACACGACCCAAGGGGTCCGGGGCTTCTTCGAGCTTCTGATCTTCACCCTCATGGACACGCATGGTCGCGGTTTGGTCGCGGTTGTCAATGTCCAAACGGGTCCAGCCTTGTCCCAGTAAGTGACTACTATTTCAACAAATCACATTTTTCTAGAGGGCCATTTTCCTGACTACGGATCAGAAGGTCGTAGGTTCGAATCCTACAGGGTGCGCTGATTCCCCCCCTTTTTGTCGCACGTTTGTTGCACTCAGTTTCACGGGGTGGTCTGGATTCCATGGCCCGATGCTGCGCCATCCGTGGATCGCCAAGTTCACCCAGCAGCTCTCGCCGGGCGCAAATCAAGGCTTGGTTGCCGCCGACACCTTTTCGATCGGAACGAACGTCCACTTAATCAGTGGCTCGTGCCATCGTTCACGCGACCCGCCTTTCGCCGACAGATTCTCTGGCGATCCGCAAGTCTTGTGCGGTAGCCCGCATCGGCTGGACTCGATGGCCTCGCCGACGCGCGCTGGCAACATCACCATCAAACCGGCCGAAGTTCGAGGACGTGAACGTCTGCTGTTATGCCGCGCCCGACAAAATTGTCGCCCGTGACACGTTCTTTTCCTCTCTGAATGAAGGATGGCTGTTGTTGGCAAAATGGAAAACGAGGCCAACCCGACTCTATATCCTCTCGAATCAAGGCGTGCCAAACCGAGTTGGAATAGGAGACCGGGCGAAACTGGCTTGTAATCGATAACCTGTTTCAACCTGCAGGCGCCGTTACCCGAGATCTGTTTATTGGGAAAGGTCAGCCAACGACTGGGATTTTTCGCGGTTGCAGAGTGTGTTTCGCGGACCGGTGGCCCCAGACCCTCCAAAATCGCATTTTTCGGAGCGCGGTTTTCCTTTGAGCCAGCATGTTTCACACGGAAGCGTGAAACATGCTGGCTAGCGGACAGCAGTTCGGATGGCGGGCACGAGCAATTCGCTGACGAGTTGGTGGCCCAGGTCGTTCGGGTGCATGCCGTCGAGCAGCAGTTGGTCGATGGTGGTCCGGTGCCTTAGCGCGAAAGCGGGATACGCCGCGCGCACGTCCACCAGCGGGATGACCAATTCCTTCGCCAGCCCGCGCAACGCCTCGTTGTAGCTGGCGAGAATCGGGGCATCGAATCCGTCCTCGACCTCCGGCCGATACGGTGCCCTGCCATACATGCCCTTGAGCCTGGCGGTCCAGCGCACCGGATTGGTTGTCATCAGGATAACGCGCGCGTTCTGCTGGCGCGCCTCGGCAATCATGGCGCGCAGGTTCGCCTCGTACTCGGCCAGCGGCACGCGGGGCTCGGTGGCGGGTGGCTTCTTCCACACATCGACGGCGGCATCGTTGATGCCAAACTGCATGACAACGACCCTCGGCCTGTGGCGCAGGACATCACGCTCGAATCGGTTGCGCGCATCCCGTGTCGTGTTGCCACCGATGCCCGCGTTATGGACTGTCAGGCTGGAACCGATGCTCTGCAGCGCCTCCTCGACACGAGCCGAATACACCCGCTGGACCGCGCCGGGACGCGGGGCTGTCGTGGAATCGCCGAACATGATGATGCCGTTCGGCTTCGGGGCGTCCGCGGGGGCCGGCTTGAAGATCGGGATTTCGCCCCCGTGTAGGTCCGCCAGGTTGATCTTCATCCGCAACCCGCCCTGCATCGTGGTAATCCATAGCTCGCCCGGTCGCCGCTCGTAGAGATACGGGTACGACACCCGCCCACCGCCGGTATAGTTCGCCGCGACGACAATCGGCTTGGACCAGCTCAGGGCCTCGTCCTTCGAGATGGCGAGCGACAACTCCGCGCGGCTCGTGCGATTGGCGGGGAGGTGGCGTGGGGGCGCATTCCACAGCAGCGCGATGCGGCCGTCAGAAAGCCTCGCCATCTGGGGGCAACAGGTCACAGACTCGATCTGCGATTGCCCGAGCCCCCCCCACTTCACGCCATCGCGGGAGGTGGCCTCCCACAACCATCCCGATTCCGTGCGCAGCAGAAGGTATAGGGAACCATCCTTGTGCTCGATCACACTGCCCTCGATCGACCCGGCGTGATCATGCGCGCCGATGCCGTAATCGAGCACGTCGCCGCGCTGCCAGCTTCTGCCCAGGTCGTCAGAGACAAACATGACGGTCGCGTGCCTCCACTCCGGGATGATCTCCTGTCCCACGAGCACGATGCGCCCACCGCGCATCTGGATCATCGAGTGGATGCACCCGCACCACGGCTCGCTGAGTTTCACCGGTGTCTCCCAACTCCTTCCGTCATCCAGACTCCGGCACGCGTAAATCGGCAGCACGAAATCACGCCAGCTCACGTCCTTTTCACCCCAGCGCCAGCCGCGGGGCCGCCTGCACTCCGATCCGTTCATCCACGCGGAGATGATCACGCCCTCGCGAGTCCGGAGCAGCGCTCGCTCGTTGCTGACGGTGAATTTCGCCGGGTCAGCGAAGAGTGCCGAGCTCTCCCATGTCGCGCCCTCATCGTGGCTGCGCAGGGCATTCTTCGCATTCAGGCACAACACCCCCCCATCGGCCGTCGGGACAAACGGCCCCTGGTGGGTGAAGGGCAGCGCATCGGCCCCGGGATGCAAGACGAGTGACGAATCAGCCCCGCGAACGAGCGCGGGCAGCAGAAGAACGGCGACAATGGCTTTGGTGCTCATGGCGCTGAGGTCCTGTCAGTCGAAGTGGGCGACAGGGCCAGCGGAAAGCCTAACGCCGATCGCTCCAAGGCATCACCTGTCGGCTGACTTTTTCCCCGCCGCCGAAGCGAGCCAGTTCGGGGACGGGACGTGGGCGTCTTTCATGAACTCGCGCATCTGACGAGCCACCTCGGGATGGCGCTCGGCGAAGTCGTTCCGCTCCATGGCGTCCGAGGCCAAATCATAGAGTTCGAAAAGGTCCTTTGCCGGAACAAAGTGCCCCTTCCACTTGCCGTGGCGTGCCGCCTGCCGAAAACCGCCACTGTACTGCTCCCAATACATCGTTCGTTCAAGCAGTTCCGCCTGCGTCGTCCCAGTAATCGTCGGCAGCACGCTGAGGCCATCGACCTTTGCGGGCACCCCGGCGCCGCCGATCGAGCAAAGCGTGGGCAGGACATCCGCGAAGTACCACGGAGCATCGCTCACCCGGCCAGCCGGCACCCGGCCCGGCCAGCGCACGATCATCGGCACCCGCAGGCCGCCCTCGAGTTGGGTCCCCTTCTTGCCGCGAAAGGGTCCGACGCTGTCCAGTACGCCCTCCCGCCGCTCGACGCCCCCGTTATCCGAACAGAAGAACACGACCGTTCTGTCGTCGAGGCCGAGTTCCTTCAGCAGCGCCATCACCCGCCCGAGGTCGCGGTCGAGGCGCGTGACCATCGCCGCATGGACCTTGTAGTCGCGCGGCCAATCCTTGTCGCCGTAGGATTCCAGGCTCGGGACCTGGTACTCCCCATGCGGCAATGTCCACGCCAGATAGAGAAAGAAAGGGTGCCCCCGGTGACGCCGCACGAAGTCCAGGGCGAATTCCGCGAAGAGGTCGTGCGAATACTCCTTGGTCTGGCCAGCGAGGTTGCCGCGCAACGTGACGCGTTCGGTGTCCTTCCAGAGGTAATCAGTGTAGTACGTGTGCGCGTGTTTCTGGTTGAGATAGCCAAACCACTCGTCGAAGCCCTTCTGGTTTGGGATGCCCGCGGTATCCGGTTCGCCCAGCCCCCATTTTCCCGTGATGCCAGTGACGTAGCCCGCCCTCTTTAACAGCATAGCGATGGTCACATCCTCCGCCTCCAGCGGGACGCGGTGCTCGGGACCAACCCCACCGACCATGCCGGAATTGCCGCGCACCCGCGTGTGCCCGAGATGCTGTCCGGTCATCAGCACGCTGCGCGACGGCGCGCAAACCGATGCGCCGGCATACACGTCGGTGAAACGGGTCCCTTCGGCGGCGAGCCGATCGATGTTGGGCGTCTGAATGTGCTTCTGCCCATAGCATCCGACGTCTCCCCAACCCAGGTCGTCCGCCATGAGGAAAATGATGTTCGTCCGCACCCCGGGCAATCCGGCCCGCGCCGGGCCTGCCTCTGCGGCCCGTGACAGTGCCGGGGACGCCAGGATGAGGGCAATCAGCAATACGGTTGGGAGGCCTCTGTCGGCACTAGCCCGCGCGAAACCCGCCAACGGCGTCTTCTCGGTAGCCGGATCCGGAGGCCGAACCGCTCCGATCATGGCAGCATGCATATCAGATGCGGCGGCTGGGGTCGAGCGGCATGAGCCCACCACCCGATCGGACCACGGCACGCACTCGCCGCGATGCGACAATCACCCCGGCCCAGGCACCAGCCCCGGACCCACAAACCGGCGGCTCTCCCCCGGGTCCGTTTCGAGATCAACGGTCTTCTCCCCATACCTCACCCTGCATGTCTTGCCCCCAAGGCTATGGATCACCGTGGACGTCAGCGCCCCATCCCGCCATGCCAGATCGACAGAAAAACCGCCGCGCGCGCGCAGCCCTTTGATCGCCCCGGCGGGCCACGCACCCGGCAACGCCGGCAACAGCTGGATTTCCCCCGCGTGGCTCTGAAGCAGCATCTCGGCGATCCCCGCGCAACCGCCGAAGTTGCCATCGATCTGGAAGGGCGGGCACACGTCCAGCAGATTCGCCTGCGTGGACTGCGTCAACAACTCCTGCAACATCTTGTGCGCGTGATCGCCATCGCCCAGGCGTGCCCAGAAACTGATCTTCCAGGCCTTGCTCCAGCCCGTCCCGCCATCGCCCCGGAGCTCGAGCGAACGCCTGGCTGCGGCCGCGAGCCCGGGCGTGCCGCGCGGGGTGATCTGCCGACCCGGGTGCAGGCCGAATAGATGCGAGCAGTGCCGGTGCTGTGGCTCGGGTTCGACAAACTCCTCCCCCCACTCCAGAAGCTGGCCCCGCGAACCGATCTGGTACGGCCGCAACCTCGCCAGCGCCTTGCCCAGCTCCGCACGAAAATCAGGGTCGACCGCCAGAATCTCCGAGGCCCGGAGCGTGTCATTGAAAAGCTCGCGGATGACCGCCATGTCCATCGCGCAGCCGACGCTCACGCTGGCCCTCTGCTTCTTTTCGCCGTAGACGAAGGAATTCTCCGGCGATGTGCCAACCGGGGTCACCAGAGTCCCCCGGCCGTCATCCACCAGCCAATCGAGGTAGAACAGGCACGCATCCCTCATCAAGGGATACGCATCTCTCGCCAGGAAATCGCGGTCGCCCGTGAAGAGGTAGTGCTCAAACAGGTGCTGGCACAACCAGCCGCTGCCCATCGGCCAAAAGGACGTCTGCGCGATATTGTCCACGGGCTGGGCATCGCGCCAGAGCGTCGTGTTATGATGCGCGACCCAACCGCGCCGATGATACATCTCGCTCGCCACCCGGCGACCATCCACGGCCAGTTCGCGCACCATCCGAAGCAAGGGTTCCGCGCATTCGGTGAGATTCCCCACTTCCGCCGGCCAGTAGTTCATCTCCGTGTTGATGTTGATCGTGTACTGGCACGCCCACGGCGGGATGATGTCTTTATTCCAGATGCCCTGCAGGTTCAGCGGCTGGCCGCCCGGCCGAGAGCCGGAGATCATCAGATACCGGCCAAACTGAAAATATGCCGCCGCCAGCGCCGGGTCCGGTTGCCTGAGGCGCTGGTCGGTTGACAGATCAGTCGCCGTGCCCAGATCGAGCGTGACGCGATCAAACAACCCGCCGTAATCGCGCGCGTGTCGTTCCAGCAACTCCGCGAACCCAAACCTGCCCGCCCCACGAAGAAACCCGTCCGCCTCGTGCGCCGCGTCCACCGGCTTCCGCCCAAACCCGCCGTAACTGGAGGCCGCACTAAACACGATCAGCGCCTCATCCGTACCCGCAACCTCCAGACCAGTCACCGCTCCGCCCTTGGCCCACACCTGCAGCCTCGCCCCGAAGTTCAAACCGCGGCCGTCGTACGAGATCTGCGCGGCGCCCGGTAGACGTTTCCCATCCCTGTCCCAAAGTTCGGGATACTTCCACGTGTCACCCTTCTTCTCCACCCAGTCGAGGGTGCGGCGCAGCACCATCCCGGGCAGCTGGCTGTCCATCGAGAGTCGGCCCGCATCCACCCTCATCGTTGCGGGATGCGGACATGTCAGGCGCACCCGGAAGGTCAGCCCGCCCGGCCTGTCCGCGGCGAGCCTTATGACGATGACCCCGTCGGGGTGACTGGCGAAGATCTCGCGGGTGAATGTCACACCCTCGCAGCGATAGCGCACTCGGAAAACAGCATCGGCGAGGTCGAGCTCGCGCCGGTAGCCTTCGATTGGTCGCCCATGGTCAAAATCTAGGTACAGATCCCCCAGTGGCTGGTAACAGGCCCAGGCGCGTCCGAGCCACTTCTCCGTCACCATGCGGTCGGCCTCGGCAAACTGTCGCGAGGCCAAGAGGTTGGTTACGGCCGCAAAATCCTGGCCGACGTCGAGCGGCAGGTCGCGGTATCCGGGATAACCGGAGACAAGCGTGTTTTCGTTGAGTTGAAGGTGCTCGGTCACCGGGTCCCCAAAGACCATCGCCCCCAGTCGCCCGTTGCCAATGGGCACGGCCTCCTCCCACTTCGTCGCAGGCCGCGTGTACCAGAGCGTCGTCGCTGGCGCCGGCCTCACCGCCCCAGGCCAAAGCGCCATCGCCGCGATCAAGAGTCTTTTGCCCATGTCACACCCACCCTTCTCGCGGTCGCGTCGTCGCCGGCAAGAAAAGCGCCGCGAGCGACTCGCGGTTTGATGGCCGGGAGCGCGACCGCGTCACACGCGCCCCCGGAATTGCCATGGCTTGGCTTGCGCGGGCTCGCCTTCTGGACAGCCATCCGCGCTGCATCTGTCGCAACAGTTACTTCAGGAGATCGGCGGGCACCTTCCCACCATTTTCGGCGATCTTCTTGATGACCTGTTTGTGCAACCAGATATTCATCTCGGCCGAACCCTTTTTATCAATATCGGCCTGGCTGTAGCCGAGTTCGAGCGCGAGCGTCTTCCGGGCGGCGAAACTACTCTCGAGACCAAGCAATTTTAAAAGATCGACGATAGATTTCTTCCAATCGAGTTTCTCGGGATTCTTCCCCGCCATTTCAGCGAGCAGTTTATCGACATCGACCACCTGCGTGGGTGCAGGTGCCGGAGCGACCGGTGTGGCGGCCGATCCAGGTGCGGCGCCGGCCGGGGCTGGAGTGGCACCAGCTTGGGCCAACGGATGTGACGCGCCGAAGATTTTTGACATGATTGAGGAGAACATACCCATAGTAAATTACCATAGCACGATCATTGGCCCCCATCAAACGGTTGTTCGTCTGTGCGGCGACAATCATCAAAGTTCTGCGGGCACAACGTCACATAGTGGCATCGGTTGTCGACGACGAGGAACGGAATGCCCCGCCATCTTACCCGCGCAAGATTCATTTGAATCAAATCGTCGGATGTGGTATCGGGAAGATGTCATGTGCAGAGGTGCGGAATCTGCCATCAGCCGACTGGAGTCCGCCCGGGAGTCTAACTGTGCGCCACCGCTTCATGCCAGACCGCCGCGACAGTGGCGGCTGCGCACTCATCAGCACAACACATCACACGGCAACAGGGAGAAAGCCATATGGACATCGTCAGTTTGATCATCCAGCTCGCGAGCGGCGCGGCCGGCGGCAATATAGCTGGTGCGTTGCTCAAGCAATTCAACCTTGGCCCGGTGGGTAATTCGATCGTTGGCATCCTGGGCGGAGGTCTCGGTGGCCAACTCCTCGGAATGCTCGGCGTGGGCGGAACCGCAGCGGGTGGGTTGGACATCGCATCCATCCTCTCGAGCATCGCCGGCGGCGGTGTCGGCGGTGGGGCTCTGATGGCGATCATCGGCGTCATCCGCAACATGATTCGAAAATAGTCTCCCGAAGGGTCCGGCTTCTCGTTCTCGCCCCCGCGTCGGCGCGCGGGGGCACCCGCGTCGGATTTCGGGTCGACAAATTCTTGAGTCCGGTGCCGTCCCGGTGCCGGGCAGTTGACGCGCGGCGTGGCGCTTGCGATTCTGGCGCACGCCAATGACCCAACACCGGCTCAAGAAAGGGTATTACACGCTGGAGGGCATCAATGCCTTCGCAACGGCGTTCTATTTCAATTACCTCTTCTTCTTCATGCAGGCGAGGTTTGGGTACGGGAATCTGGAAAACCTGCTTCTGTCTGCCACCAATGGCTTCATCTACATGTGCGCGGCCTGGCAGGGTGGCCGATTCGCGCAACGATTCGGTTACTTCACGGCCCTGTGGTCCGGGTTTGGCACGATGTGCCTGGCGCTTCTGGGAGGATGCGTGGCCCAAACCCAGTTCGCGCACTGGTCGGTGATGGCCGTCTGGACACTGGGAATGTGTTTCACCTGGCCAACGCTGGAGGCGCTGGTGAGCGAGGGCGAAACGCTCCAGACCCTGCCGGGCCGGATCGGCATCTACAATCTCACTTGGGCGGGTGGCAGCGCACTGGCCTATTTCACGGGGGGCGCGCTCCTGGAATTATTGGGGGACCGGAGCCTCTTTCTGGTGCCCGCCGGATTGCACCTCGCTCAATTGGCCCTGCTGGGATGGCTGCATCGCGGGAACCGCAGGGCGATTCCCCCCGCGCCTTCGAAGAGATCGGACAGGCCGCCAGAGGCGCCAGCGGCCCATGCCGCCCAGGGGCGCGCGAAGATGTTCCTGCGTTTGGCGTGGTTGGCAAACCCCTTCGCCTACGTGGCGATCAACACGATCATCGCGGTGATTCCCGGATTGGCAAAGCGCCATGACCTGAGCCCGATGTGGGCTGGCTTCTTCTGTTCGCTGTGGCTGTTCTCGCGGATGGGGGCGTTCGCGGTCCTGTGGCTCTGGTCGGGCTGGCATTATCGATTTCGCTGGTTCGTGGCCGCCTATTTTCTGGTTACGGCCAGTTTTGCCGTGATCCTGCTGTCGCCCGCCCTGTGGCCAGTGATGGTTGCCCAGGTGACCTTCGGCGCAGCCGTGGGCCTCGTCTATTATTCATCGCTATTCTATTCGATGGACGTGGGCGAAACCAAGGGCGAGCACGGCGGTATTCACGAGGCCGCCATCGGCGCCGGGATATTCGGGGGCCCGGCGGTGGGGACGGCGGCGCTCGCACTCTTTCCAGGCGAAACCTCGACTGGGGTGTGGGCCGTGGCTGGCCTCCTGATGGTCGGCGGTGCCGCGATCGTGGGAATCCGCTGGCGTTCTTGGCGCAGCGAGGTGGCGCCGGACTCGAAACACACCTGATCGGGGGCCTCGCCCGCCGAGGTCACGCGCGTCTCTGCGCCGCCTCACCCAGGCATGCCCCCCGCTGACATCCACCAATCTCACCCTGACGGGCGAGCCACACCCGTGCGCTCAAAAAACAGCCCTATCGCACGCTCCCGCGCCGGCCGCCAATCCGGCACCCTATACGGCACAAGGACCGTGGTCGCCTTGCGCGCCCCGCCCCGTTCCACGAATCCCGTGAACCACGCAGCTCCACCCCACGCCCCTGTCTTGCCAAACACCTTCGCCCCCGGGTCCGGGCACGGCCACGACATCACGTCTTCCAACATGAGCTGCACCTCGGGCGTGGACGCCAAGCCGCCGCGCATCAAACGCACCGTAAACCCGTGCAGGCGCCGCGCCGTCACTTTCAGCACGCCGCCCCGCACCACGGCCGATGCGTCACCGCCCAACCAGTCACCGGCGACCACCCCATCCACAAACCTCGTCCGCACCGCCCATCCGACGATCTTCTCTGGACGGAGGCGCCCCGCCAGCCACAAGAAATACTCGTTGCTGGAACATCGCATCGCCTCGCGCATGTCGATCTCGCGCCGCCCGTTCCCACCGGGCACGTCGTGGCATACGTGCCGCTCCGATGGCGCCGCAATCCCCCCCTCCAATACCGCCAACGCAATCACAAGCTTGAAAGTGGATGCGGGGCACGCTGCCACATCAGCCAGAGCCGCATCGCCCGCCACGATCTCGGCCCCTCCCCCCCCAATCGTCTCCAGCACCACATATCTTTCGCCGCGCACCCACCCCCCGCAGAGACCCGCCGCACACGCGAGCCAAAGCCCAGAACGGCCAAGCCGCGCGCCCACCTTTTTCCGTCTCGCCCTCCACATAAAATGAGCCTAGTGTGTACCGTAATCTTTACGATACCGCGATTTCTGCAAAAGTTGTTTGTTTAGACGTCCGATGGCCGAACGAATCCTCAAGCCCATGGACTACAGGGAGTTCGGGGTGACCGTCCGCGGTTTCGCCCCGCGCCACCGGATTTTCAATCGATACATCCTCCAGCGTTTGCTGGGCAGCGGGGGCATGGGCGTCGTGTGGCTCGCCCAAGACGAGCAACTCGGTCGCTCCGTCGCCCTCAAGTTCCTCAACGACTCCCTCTTTCAAGACCCCACGGCACTGGACGAACTCAAGCGGGAAACCCGCAAATGCCTTGAGTTGACCCACCACAACATCGTCCGCGTCTATGATTTCATTCAGGACAAAGACTGGGCGGCCATCTCCATGGAGTTCGTCGATGGCGACACACTCCGCAATCTCCAATCCAACAAGGCCAACGGCGTCTATGAGCCGCTGGAACTTGAGAAATGGATATGGCAACTCACCGACGCCCTCGAGTATGCCCACAATACCGCCAAGCTCGTTCACCGAGATCTCAAGCCCGCCAACCTCATCCTCAATCGGCGCGGAGATCTGAAGATCGCCGATTTCGGGATCGCCAGAAACGTCACCGAGGGCCACAGGATTCACCAGGACGAGGTATCCGGCATTGGCACCCCCGTCTACATGAGCCCCCAACAGATGAATGGCGATCCTCCGACCGTCGCCGACGACGTCTATTCGCTGGGCACCACGCTATACGAACTCGCCACGGGCCGTCCTCCCTTCTATGAGGGCGACATCACCCATCAGGTCATGACCGCGATCCCACCGATGCTCGCCAGGCGGCGTCAGGAATTCGGGATACACAGCGGCAACATCCCGAAATGCTGGGAGGACACCGTGGCGCGTTGCCTCGCGAAACGGCCCCAGGATCGACCGGCCAGCATCCGCGAGGCCGCGGAATCCCTCTATCCGCAGAGCCGCTTTACGACGGCCATGCAGGCGCTCCTCGGCACTGACGACACCAGCGTCATCCGGCCATCCACATCGCCCTCTTCCTATAAGCCGCCCACGACCTTCCGGCCGATCACCCTACCGGTCCCACCGCCCGCCCCACCACCGACGATTGAGATCCGTTCCCCCCGCCGACTCAAGCTCCCCCGGCAGGCGTGGATCGCGATCGGCTCGGTGCTCGTAATCGCGTTGATTGGCGCAGCATTTTTCGCGACCCGGCCCATCAGGGCGCCCCAGCTCCCGGAGCCGGAACAGGAGCCACCCACCACAGCGCCGCCCGAGAAGCCGCCACCACAGCAGGCGCAGGCGCCGACACTTACCACCGCAGCCGACCTCGCTTCAGAAAACGCCCTGATCCAGTTCTTGGAAAAACTCCGCGGGCAACCGGCGGTCGCCCGCCCCTCGAAGAACCTGAACCCGGAACAGCTCGAGGCCGACAGCCGCGCCCGCGCGTTCTTCAACGAGGGGAAACTTGCCGAGGCCGCAGAGGCTTATCGCGCCATCCTCAAGTCCTCGCCATCCAATGCGCATTCTCTCGCAAATCTCGCCACCATCCTCGCCAGTCAAGGCGACAACAAGCAGGCCCTGAAGTTTGCCTCAAGAGCGGTCCAGTCCGAACCAAACGACGCGTTCGCCAGGGTCACCCTAGGCTCGATCCAACACGCCCTCGGCCAAGATACAGAATCCCTGCACACCCTCGCCGATGCTGCGGCGCTCGACCCCTACGACCACGTGATCCGACGCTTCATCGGCGTCGCCGCCTCCGGGATCCAGTGGAGCGCCCTCGCCGAACGCCAGTTCCTCGAATCCATCCGCCTCAACCCTAACTCCGCCGAGACCCACCTCGACCTCGCCATTCTCTACGCGACCGCAACACCTCCCCACATCGACCGCGCCCGCAAACATTACGAAACGGCCCGCTCCCTGGGCCTGCCCCCCGATCCCCGGATCGAGCCACTGCTCAAATAGCGCGACGTACGGCGTTGACCAACCGACCTTTCCACCCCAACGTTCCGGGTCCCGCCACCTTGGGCGGGCCACACTTGGAGACCAGCAAATGGCGCGGATGACCCTCGACCGGTTGGAGGCGATCTACAACCAGCCCCTGTTCGACCTGCTGCAACAGGCGCGCGCCGTGCATGAGGAACACTGGCCCCGTCGCGAAGTCCAACTCTGCACGTTGCTCAGCATCAAGACCGGCGGCTGCAGCGAGGATTGTTCCTACTGCGCCCAGAGCGCGCACCATGCGACGCCCGTCCAGCCGGAGCCCCTCCTCGACAAAGAAGCCGTCATGCGCGTCGCCCGCGCGGCCCGTGACCAAGGCTCGACTCGCTTCTGCATGGGCGCCGCGTGGAAAGGGGTCCGGGAGGGGGACAAGAAATTCGAGCAGGTGCTCGAGATTGTCCGCGAGGTTAACTCGCTCGGCCTGGAGGTCTGCGTCACCCTGGGCCAGCTCACCCCGGTCGCCGCCCAGCGTCTCCGCGCGGCGGGTGTCACCGCCTATAATCATAACATCGATACCAGCCCTGAATTCTACGCCAACATCGTCACCACCCACACCTTCGAGGACCGCCTCCAGACCATCCGTGCCGTTCAGGATGCCGGCATGGCGGTCTGCTGCGGGGGCATCATCGGCATGGGCGAGGCGCTCGTCGATCGTCTCCGGATGCTCGAGGTCGTCACCGGCTTCGATCCCGCCCCAGAGAGCCTCCCCATCAATTCGCTCGTCCCGATCCCGGGAACGCCCTTGGAAAACCTGCCGCGGGTCGACCTCTTCGAGGTGGTCCGGCTCATCGCAACGGCGCGCGTCGCCCTGCCGCGCACGAAAATCCGCCTGTCGGCCGGGCGCGAGAACCTCTCCCGCGAGGCCCAGGCAATGTGCTTTTTCGCCGGGGCCAATTCGATCTTCTTCGGCGACAAGTTGCTCACCACGGGCAACACGGCCGCCGAGGAAGATCTCGCTCTGCTGCGAGAGCTCGACCTGGAGCCCCAAGCCCCCTTCACCGACATCCAGGAACCGCACGCCTGCACGCGAGAGGCGCACGCCTGACGTCCGATTGCCCCGGGGCTGGCGAACGCATGGGCCGCGCCGTGCGGCTCCGCCCCCGCCGGGAATATCAAGCCGGCACCGCCGTACCGGATTGGCATTCACGATGCGCCGCGCTACAAATCCCACATGAGCCTGCCAAATCGCCCCCTCGTAGCAATCATCATGGGATCCAAATCGGATTGGGAGACCATGAAGACCGCGGCCGATCACCTGGAGAAGCTGGGCATCGCCCACGAACTCAAGGTCCTTTCGGCACACCGAACGCCGCAGCGGACCCATGAGTTTGTGACGTCGGCAGAAGCGCGCGGCCTCGAGGTCATCATAGCGGCAGCGGGCGGGGCCGCCCATCTGGCGGGAGTCGCGGCCGCGCTGACGCTTCTTCCCGTTCTCGGGGTCCCGATGCAGAGCAAGGCCCTTCAGGGACTCGATTCGCTGCTTTCTACGGTGCAGATGCCCGCCGGCATTCCCGTCGGCACGCTGGCCATTGGTGGCTCGGGGGCCACCAATGCCGCCCTCCTCGCGGCCGCCATCCTCGCCAACAAGTACCCCGAGATCCGCGACCGCCTCCGCCGTTTCCGCGAGGAGCAGACCCGGGCGGTCGAAGGCCAGACCCTCCCATGAGCTATGCCCCCATCCCCCGCGGTTCGGTCATCGGCATCCTCGGCAACGGCCACTTCGGCCGGTTGCTCGCCCAGGCCGCCCGGGAGATGGGTTATCGCGCGTGGATCCTCGGGCCCGGCATCAATAGCCCCGCAGGCCAAGTCGCGGACCGCGAGTTCGACGCCGATTACCTCGATCTCACAGCCATCGAAGAATTCGCCAAGGGCAGCGATGTCATAACGTTCGGCTGCCACCGCATCCCGGCGAAATGCCTCGAATTCCTCGGCCCTCTAAAAACAGTTCGGCCCAGCCCCGAAACCCTCCTGCTCATGGGGAACCGGCTCCGGGAACGCACATGGCTCCAGGAACGTGGATTCCCGCTCCCCGATTTTGTCTCGGTGCGCTCTCGGGCAGAACTCGATGACGCCATCGACCTCATCGGTTCGCCGTCCATCCTAAGGAGCTACCGCCCCGACCAAGACATCAAGAGATGCCGCAAGATTTCTGCGGGCGACGACCTCGATGAGTCCTGGGCCGCCATGGAAGGGGAAGACGCCATTCTCGAGACCTGGGTCCAGTGCGAGCAGGTGCTCTCCGTCGCCTGTGCGCGAAGCGTGGGCGGCGAAACGCGCTGCTTCCCAGTCTGCGAAATCACATACCACGAGGACATCCTCGTGGCCGCCAACGCCCCCGCCGCCATTCCGGCGGACATCGCCCAAAAGGCACAGGCCATGGCCCTGCAGATCGCACAGTCCGCCCGCACCATCGGCATCTTGACCGTTCAACTGTCTGTCCTCCCCGACGGGGGTCTCCTCGTGGATGAGTTGACACCAACCCCACACGCATCTGGCCAATTCTCCATGGATGCTTGTTCCAGCAGCCAATTCCAACATCACATCTTGGCCATCACGGGTCGCCCGCTCCCAAAGATCGACCTCAAGGAACCCGCCACGACCATCACGATGCTGGGGGCCCTCTGGCGCCAGGACCCGGCCCCATTCGACGCCCTGCGGGCGCTCCCACACGCCCATCTCCACCTCTATGGCAAGGCTGACCCCAGCCCCCGTCGCGAGATGGGCCACATCACGGTCCTCGGCGAACTCACCCCCGACATCTGCGAATCGCTCCGGCGCCTCGCTCTCGACCAGACCTTCCAGCCCCCAAAACCGCCTTCACCTGCCGATATTGTCGTGGGCCGCCTGGAGCAGCGCCCATTTTCCCCTTTCGCCGTTATCCTCGCCAACGGCCTTCCCCTCGCGGTCGATGAACCCGCCGCGCTCGCACGCCTCCGCGGCTCCTTCGTTCACCAATCCAAAGAAGGCGCGGTTACCCAATTCAACCCGGATGACATCAGTGCCGTCAGTTAACCAGCACTCCCCGGGAGACACGGACCTCATGCTCCGGGTTCGCGACGGCGACCACGCCGCCTTCGAGACTCTCGTGCGCCGGCACCAGCACGCAGTCTACGGCACCGCCTGTCGGATGCTCGGCGACAGCGTGGAGGCAGAGGATATCACCCAGCTCACCTTCCTCCGGATCCATCGCGCCGCGCCCAAGTACCGCCCCACGGCCCGGTTCACCACCTGGATGTTCGCCATCCTCCGCAATCTCGTGTTCAATGAGGCGCGCCGCCGCAAGCGCCACAGGGGCCACGTCTCGCTCGATGCGCCCGTCGAGTTTCCCGACGACGCCACCCCCCGCGAACTCGCCCACTCAGGCCAGCCGGGCCCCGACGCGGAGGCCCTTCAGAAGGAACTCGAATCCCAGATTCAGGCCGCCCTTCAGAGCCTCCCCGAGCAGCAGCGGCTAGCCATGGTGCTGCTCCGTTACGAGGACCTCTCCTACGAACAGATCGCCGAAGTCCTCGACACCTCCGTGCCGGCGGTCAAATCACTCATCTTTCGCGCCAGAGAGGTACTCCGGGGTCGCCTAAAAAAATATCTTGCTGCAACCGAAAGCCCAAAGGAGGGTTAAATATGGGTATGGATGACTTCGAGTCAGATCCATTGTGGGAATTGTTGGGGCGGGCCCGCCGACCAGAGCCGTCGCCCTGGCTGGCGACGCGCATCATTGCGGCAGCCCGCACGCGCGATGCCGCATCCAGCCGACGGCCCCTGCTCGCTCTTTGGCGCTGGCTCGCACTGCCCGCCGGTGTGGCGGCAATCGTCATCGCCACCTTGACGGTCCGACACCCCTTCTACCGGCAGCCCGCCGAATCACCCCAGCTGTTCGCGGCCTTCGAGGCCTTCGCGAACAACGCCTTCGAGGCCGACTACCTATGGTCCAGCGACAGCTTCTGATTCTCGGGGCATCGCTTAGCCTGCTCGCGCACAACGTGTTGCCATGCCAGGGGCAGCCCGCGCCGCCCACTCCCCCCGACAGCCCGCGCCACACCCCAGATGCCCCCGGCGGGACAAATGAACAGCCTGCCCCACCCTCACCCCAGGGTCCGGCGCCGGACCGCGGACACGGTTTTCATGGCTGGGGCTTCTTCAAGCGTCCGCCCGGACCGCCGGGCCAACCGCAGTCACCCCAAGATCATGCCCGCAACTGGATGGCCGAACGCGCACTGATGTTCATGCTCATGGAAGCCCCACCGGCCGAACTCGAAAAACAGCTCGCCGGCTGGCCCAAGTTTCAAGCCATGACTGATGCCGAAAAGGAGCATTTCCGCAATCGCCTCGAGGGCTACCGCAAGAATCGGCGCCAGGTGGCCATGCACGCGGCCACGCAGATGGGAATCCAGGTCCGCCCAGACCAAGAGGAGACCTTCATTCGCGATTTCTGGCGGGGCCGACGCAAAATTGAGGAGACGCTATTCCGGGAAATGGAACCCCGCCGCCGCGAACTCGAGGGCAAATTCCACGACGAGATGTCGGGCAAATACCGCCCCCCGCCGCAGTAGGCGATTCGCCACCCAGCAGACTGTGAAATCGGACATTGCACACGAAGCTTGACCACAGCGAGCGATGATGTGCGTCGATTAGGCTCCATGCCGCGCGCCACGGGGCATCACCGGGAGTGAAAAGGGTAGCGAAGCTTTTGCGGGCTTCGGCGCTCATCCCAAAGACCGAAGGGCTCAAGCCCTTCGCTACTGGCCGGATGCACGGGATTTTCGAACCAGATCAAGTTCACTGCCGAACCTGACGGCGACGGGTCCGATGAGGCCGGAAGGCAGGAGAGGATCGTCTTTGCCGTAGTGGTGCCAAGTGGTGAAGGTGATGCGACCCGTGACCGGAACCGCCGAGCCGTCCATGACCCAGTCCGGCCATTCGGCGGGACCACCCCTTGGGCCGGTCCATTTGAGATACGGCGGTCGCCGATCATCACCGATCAACCGGTTGGACCACAAATTGGTGACTCGAATCTCCAGCCTGTTTTCGCCGGGCTTAAGCGCGCCGGTGACATCAACGAGGAAGGGCTGTTTCCATAAGACGCCGAGGTTCTTGCCATTGAGAATGACCTCGGCCATGACCTCCACGCGGCCCAGGTCGATCTGCGACGGCCGATGGCCGAGAACCAGCTTCTCCGGGACATCGAACGTCGATCTATAGACCCCGGTTCCAGAAAAATGTCGGACGCCATCATCGGGGTGTTCGGGCCAAGACATGAGCTTATCCAAGCGGACGGATACAGGCGCTCCCAGGTTGGGTGGAAAAGAAAGATCCCACGGCCCAGCGAGCTCGATGGGCGGAGGAAGATCAACCACCTCGGCGGTGATCGGTCTGGCCGGGCCAGACCGGATCTCGTAGTGGCCGGGCTTCCAGGCAACGAGCCGCGCGCCATTGCCGCGGTCACGCAATTCGGCATCGGGTCGCGGTGGCATGAAAGCCTCGCTGATGCTCAAGGTCTCTCCGTCTTGGACAGAGGCGACCTTTGCTTCACCATCCGCCGTGTATTCGACCCGGAGGGTCTTCCGAACATTGGGTGCCGGATCCCCGGCAATGTTACTCCACGCGCGCACGGAGAGCGTGCCGTTCGTGACCATGGCGCCGATCCTGGCGGTCACGTCGCGGGTGCGCCCGGCGTCGTCGAGAATACCATAGAGGGCCTTCGTGATATGGACGGCCCTGACCACGGGTCTGCCATCCACCGGTTCGCCGTTTCGAAAGATCGCGGTGTAGGCGGGTGAGCCGGGCTCGCCCAAGATGACGAAAATGGAGCCACGCGGATCCAGGCGGAGGCGAACGCTGGTGCGGCCATCGCTGGTGCAAGTCCAGATGGGGGCGCCCTCGGTCACCCCCGTGGCCGGGTCCCACAGTTCGGGCCGTTTCCCGCTAACGCGGAAAACGGCGTCGATCACTTCGGGGTTGTCGCTTGGGTTTGAGATGAAATAGACGTGGGCTTCGCCGATGACCCGATGGATCCATTTGACATGGGCGGTACCGGTGGGCGACGTCCAACCGATGTCGGGACTGATGGAATGGCACCCGAGGATCTCTTCAACTGTCTTCCCCCAGTAGATCTTTCCCCTGCCGGTGGCCTTTGCGCCTGGCGCGGACGTGTCGCCCCAGAGGCTTTCGGCCAACTGCCGGACCTCCTGGTCACAGGTGGGGTAATTCTCCAGGCTGGGAGATCGTTCCGGTTTGGGGCCGAGGACAATGGCGCCTGCCTCGACCAACTCTCTGAGTTTTCTCAGAAGGCGCGGCGTCATCTGAATGGCCTCGGGCGGAAGAACGAGGAGTCGGTAGGCCACGCCGCCGGGGAAGACGATGCGGCCATCCTCGACGGTGGCGTGTTTCAGAAGGGCCTCTGCATCGCAGCCGTCGTAATCGTAGCCGTCGGGGGGCGGCGGTTTGAGGCCTCGTCGAGACGATAGGCCTTTCGGGGCGCTCTCGCCGACGAAGTAGAGAAGATCGGCAACGATGGTGCCCTGCTGGAGGAGGGATTGGCACCGCGTTAGATACTGCACCCATGCGCGGCTCTGCTCGAACCACGTGTTCGTGCGCTCGTAATGGATACCGTGGGGACCGAACGTCATGCCGGGAAGACGATCCATCCATGGCTGCATGGCATAACGGTGAAAGATGAATCGATTGATGCCCGAGCAGAACGCGCCATCCCCGAGCGCCTTGATCGCATAGGGATGCTGGGTCCATCGGTCGCTGTCAGGGTCGGCGGTGAAGGATTCGGCGCCGACGATGGGTATGCCGAGCTGGTGTGCGACGGACGCGGGTTCCTTGCCGCGCTCGGCGCCCTCGGGCCTCCCGGCCCAAAACTCGCTCATGGGCATGTCCGCGCGGGCGGCACATTGCAGATTATTGAAATTGCCGTTTCCGTAGGCCTCGATCGAGAGCCCCATGCCATGCCGCCGCGCCAGCTCGCGGAGATGCCCCACGTAATTGTCGGCGATGAGATCGGCGAATGTGAGGCGCATGTCCCAGAGGAATCGCTCGGCGATATCGGGGCCCCCGACCGGGAATCCGAGCATGATGGGCAGATAGGGCCGGGCGTCGTAACCGCGGCGCTCACGAAAGGCCTCAGGAAACTTCGGAGTCCAATTCTGGGAGCCGACTTCCCAGCTGTCGATGTGGGTGAAGGTCAGCGCCTTTCCCGCGAGTGGGCCCGCATCGGCCACGAGTTTTGCCATCATGCCATCGAAGAAGTGGTCCATGGCCTCGCAGCTGAACTTGTCGCATTCCAGTCCGGTGCCACCCGGGGTGGCAGGATGATTCGTCTTGCCCGTGGTGGTATGCCCCAACCGGAGGATGAGCCAGTGGCCCTCGGGGACCTTCCAGCGGAGGCGCCCGGACTCGGCCATGGCCGCGGATATGTCAAGGACACGGTCGCGCGGGATCGGTGCGACGCCCGACGTCACAGACCCCACGCCATCGGCACGTGTTCGGCCGGACTTCGAGGGCCAATCATTAATCCGGGCTTCCGGCGAAAGATCCAACTCCCGCAACGACAGGCCGCCGCCCCTGGGGGCCTCGCGGTCGAAGACAATGCGAAAAAATCGCGCCGTGACCGATTCGAATGAGGCCCCGAGGACACTCGCGTTGATGCCGGCACCAGGAATGCTGAACTTGCGAATCGCGCGGAAAGACCTGCCGTCGTCGGAGGCCTCGAGCCGGCCGCCGTGGTTTTGGCGCCCCGGTCCAGTGACGATTGTCAGCGAGCGGGCCGTGAAAGGTTGCGGGAACTCTACGTCGATGATGACCGGTTTTTCCAAGGAGGGTTTGGGAAGGTTGACACCGGTGTCCATTTTTTCGTCGATCAAGGCCGCACCGTCGAATCGCGCCCCCGCGGATTTCACCTTGGGCGACAGCTGGCGCATGGCGGGGCCACTGGAGGGAACCGCAAAAACGGCTATATCGCGGTAGTGATCTAGGCATGACGGAGGGAGCGCGAGCGCACCATCGAACTCGGCGGGGCCCGCGACGCGGGTTTCACTCCAGGTGAGGACCTGCATCGAATCCGCGACGCCCACCCAGGGACCACCGCTGCCGGTCCAGCCATCGTCGTTGTTCATGTCGATCTCGATGCCCAAACGGGCGGCCTCTCGAACCGCGTGCGCGAACAACCCACGCCATTGCGGGGACAGAAATTCGATGCGACCCGGCGGAATGCCATTGCTGACAGACATGATCAGAACGCCACCGATGCCAACCCGGGCCATCGCCTCAAGATCGGCGGTAATGCCCTCCCTGGTGATGTTGCCATTCATCCAGAACCAGTACACCCACGGGCGGGCGGAAGGTGGCGGCGCTCGAAAACTCTCGCGGAGATCCGAGGCTGATGCGTCCGGGACCCGCGCGATTGCGGCGAGGGCGAAGACTACTGCGAGGAAGATGTGTCTCATGGCGGCACCATCAAGAATATCTCGCCTCGACGGACGGGGCAGCAAGGGCAATCGGACCTCGATTTGCGACACGATGCGCGGGAGCATTGGGACCCGGTGGATCAAGAGGACCCCGTTCGGTCGCGCGCCGCAATTTGGGGCGCCCACCAGACGGCTACTGACCCGCGAGCAACCCACCGATCGCCGCCACCACGGGGCCAGGGGCAACACCCAAGATGATCGTTATCCCCATCAGAACCGAAATGCACGTCCGATAAGGGATGTCCAGCTCCAGCGACGGCGCATCTGGTGGCGGAGGCTCAAAAAACATGCCGCGCACTGGCGCCAGATAGTAGTACAGCGACGCCACCACGCCCACGCATGCCACGATGACCAGCCAAACCAGACCCGCTTGGAACGCAGCCACGAAGACCAGCCACTTACCCAAGAAACCCACGAGCGGCGGCAATCCCGCAAGCGAAGCCAATCCCACCAGCATCAGCCACGCCAGCCCAGGCTCCCGCTTCGCCAGTCCGTTCAAATGGCGTAAATCCGCACCGCCCAATCGATCCACCAGTCCCGCAAGCAATCCGAGAACGACAAAAACCGCAGCCGCATAGCCAATAAGGTAGTAGATCACCGCCTCGACCCCCGCAGCCGTGCCCGCCGCCACGCCCATCAGAAGATAGCCCGCGTGACTCACGCCCGAATAACCCATCAGACGCTTGAGATTCCGCTGCGACAACGCCCCGAAATTCCCCACCACGATCGAAGCCGCGGCGAGCCACGCGATCATCGGTACGAGCGCCTCCCTCACGCCCGCAAACGGACCCCATAACAGGCGCAGTAGGACCGCAAACCCCGCCGCCTTAGACGCGACCGCCAGAAATCCCGTAATTGGAACCGGGGCCCCCTGATAGACATCCGGCACCCACCACTGAAACGGCGCGGCGGCCACCTTGAATGCGACAGCCACCATCACGCACAGCAGGCCCGCGCGCGCGACCGGACCCAACTCCCCGGCCAGCGCACCGGGTAAGCGCGAGGCCATCTCGTCAAATCGAAGGGTCCCGCACGTCCCGTAGAGCAACGCGATCCCATACACCAGAAAGGCCGCCGATAGCCCGCCCATGATCAGATACTTGATCCCGGCCTCCAGCGAGGTCGCCCGATCGCGCTCCAGCGACACCAGGATGTACGATGTGATCGTCAGCGTCTCCAACGAGACGAACAGAACTGCAAAATCACCCGCCGACGCCATCAGCCCCATCGCCAGCACCGCGAACCACGGCAGCGCCACGTACTCAATCCTCTCCGAACGAGGCCCGTCCGGCGACCGCAGCATCATCCAAGACGCGATCAGTCCGCCAAAAAGGAATAGTCGCTTGAAAAGGATCGCCAAACCGTCCCAACGATAGAAACCGCCGAATGCCTCTCCGCCAGGTCTCCAAAAAAACAGCCCCACGATGAACATGAGTCCGAAGAATGCCGTCGACACGGCGCCCGCCCGTCCGCGCAACGGCTCCGGCCCCCAGCACCCACCCAGCAAAAGCACCGTCCCCACCAAAAGCCAGCAGAACTCGGGAACCTGCCACCAAGGCATGCCGTGACCCGCCGGAGCGAGTCCGGTCGCCGCCATCGCGCCGGATGCCAAACCGATCATCGCGCCACCCCCCCAAGCCACTCCGCCAGCCCCGAGGATGCCGCCATCGATAAACCCGCCGGCGCCATCCCCACAACCAGCAAGCAGCCGATCAGGATGAATACAGACGCCCTCCATGCCATCGGTATGGGTCCAGCCTCCACCTCCACGCTGCCACCCGGACCGAAAAACACCGCCTTGGTCGCCCGCAGCATATACACCGCGGACAGGATCAGCCCGAATGCCGCCGCCACCACGCCCCACGAAAGGGCCGGCATCGGCCCCCACGACAGGTCGCCATGCGCGCCCCAGCTGCCAAATAGTATCGAAATCTCGCCAGCGAAATTCGCGAGCCCCGGCAACCCGATCGACGCCAATCCCAGCACCGAAAATGCAAACCCCAATGTTGGCAGACGCGAGGCGATTCCGCCGAGCTGGCCCATGGCGAGCGTTCCGGATCTCTCAAGCACCATCCCGCTCACAGCGAAAAGCCCCGCGATGCTCAGGCCATGCCCCACCGACAGCAGCGCCACCCCGGTCAACCCCAGGTTCGTGCCCGCCGCCACGCCAAGGAAAAGATAGCCCATGTGCATCACGCTCGAATAACCCAGCATGTCATTGAGCTGCTTCTGCTGCACGGCGGCCCAACCAATGACGAGGATGTTCCCCAGCAGCAACACCAGCAGCCATTCCCGCCAGGCATCCGCACCCGAAGGCAGCACCGCCAGCCCCACCCGGATCAAGCCATAGATCCCAAACTTCTTCAATACCCCCGCATGCAGCATCGCGATGGGCGCCGGCGCCACCGCATATGCCCGTGGCGCCCATGTGTGAAACGGAAACAGGCCGACGAGAGTTCCAAAGCCGATCAGCAGAAACCCGAAAACCCACCGCTGCGCGGCCATGCCGGGGGCATGCGCCGCGGCCAGATCCCGCAATGCCACCAGATCCGTGCTGACCACCGCCACCCCCGATGCCGCCCGCAGCGCCCAGAGCAGGCCGAGTATCCCGGCCAATAAGACCATGCTGCCCGCCATGAGATAGACCACCGTCTGGAACGTCACGAACACGCGCCTCGGCCCATCACCCCAGATGCCTATCCCGAGAAACGTCGGCACCAGCGCCAGCTCGTGAAATATGTACAGGAATACCAGGTCGGTCGCCAGAAACGACCCTGCCGCACCGGCCGCGATCAGCAGCAGGCACGCGTAAAACTCCGCGGCGCGCGGCATGTTGCGGGGCGTCGCCAAGACCGCGGCCAGCGCCACCACGCACGTGAGGATCACGAAAGGCAGGCTAAACCCATCGACGCCCAATCCCATTGTCACGCGAATCCCACCCGCCTCGAGCCAATCGAACCCTTGCCTGTACTGCATTCCGCCCGCGGCCGGCATGCACGCGGCCGCCCAGAGCGCACCAACGCACATCAGCCCGGTCGAGCCCAAGGCCACCAGGCGCCCCGGCACCCGAAACAGCAGCGCCAGCACCCCGAGCAAGGGCGCCCCTATGATCACGAGCAATGGCGAAACGCTCATTCCTAAACCTCACCTCACCGCACCGCCGCCCAAAGGAGCAGCAACGCCGCACCCGCGGCAAACAAAAACGCGTACCCCGACGCCCCAACGCCCTGCAGAAAACGGCATGCGTTCCCGACACCGCCAGCCACCAGACCGGTGCCCCGCACAAACAGGGACGATATGACAAAATGGTCGAACCAGTCCCAAAACTGCGCCAGTCGCCCGTTGGCCGCCACCACCGTCGCACCGTAAACCTCGTCAAAGTACAGTTTATCCCGCAGCGCACCCAGCCGCAGCGGATCCCGCTCGCGATCCCGATAAAGCCATGCGCCAGTCCCCACGCCCGCCGCAAAAACCAAGAACGACAGCGCGGGCACCAGCCACCCATGGCCCTCGGCATCCGCCGCGGCAGCCTCGCCGCGTAACACGCCGTAAATCCCGAGCCCTCCTCCCACCACCGAAAGGACCGCGAGCACCACCAGTGGTACCACCATCACGGCCGGCGACTCCTTCGCCTCCCGCGCCCGCCGCTCGCGGCCCTCGCCAAAGAACGCCACCATCGCAAGCCGCGACATGTAGAACGCCGTCAGAAAGGCCGTCAGCAGCCCCAGCCACAGCAGCGGACTGGCCGTCTCGTGCGCCGCCTCAAGGATCGCTTCCTTGCTGAAGAATCCGCTCAGCCCGGGACATCCCGCCAGCGCCAGCGCCCCGGCCGCGAACGTCCAAAACGTCACCGGCATCGCCGTCCGCAATCCCCCCATCTTCCAGATGTCCTGTTGGTGGTGCAGCGCGTGGATCACGCTGCCCGCCGCAAGGAACAGCAGGGCCTTGAAAAAGGCGTGCGTGCACAGGTGAAACATGGCCGCCGCGGGCGCGGCCAAGCCCACCGCCATCACCATGTACCCCAGCTGTGACACCGTCGAGTAGGCAAGCACCCGCTTGATGTCGTCCTGTCGCACCGCGATCAGCGCGGCGACCAGCGCCGTCGCACCGCCCGTCCACGCGATCACGTCCAGCGCCGGCACCGACATCTCGATCAGAAAGAACACCCGGCAGAGAAAGTACACGCCCGCTGCCACCATCGTCGCCGCATGGATCAGCGCCGAGACGGGCGTGGGACCCTCCATCGCATCCGGCAGCCACACGTGCAAGGGAACCTGCGCGGATTTCCCCACGGCGCCGCAGAACAGCCCCAGCGCCATCAGGAACACCGGCAACCACGGCGCGGTATCCAGCGCGCCCGCCTCAATCTTCGCCCGCAACGGGCCGAACCCGAGATCCCCCAGGGTCCCCCACACCGCCAAGATGCCCAGCAGGAATCCAAAATCCCCGATCCGGTTCACGATGAACGCCTTGTTGGCCGCCGCCGCCGCGCTCGGCCGCTCGAACCAGAACCCGATCAACAGGTACGAGCTCACGCCGACCAATTCCCAGAAGATGAACGTCATCACCAGATTCCCGGAAACCACGATCCCCGTCATCGAAAACATGAAGAGCGACAGGCCGCCAAAGAACCGGCTGCGCCCAGGATCATCCGACATGTAGCCCAGGGAGAACACGTGGATCACGAATCCGACGCCCGTCACGACCAGCAGCATCACCTCCGCCAGCGGATCGAGCATCATCGCCACCATCACCACCCAGTCGGAAGCCCGCAGCCACGCCACGGGCTCCGGCGCCGCCGCGCCGCTGGCCACCCCCCAGACCGCAAGCATGAAACAGGCTCCGGCGGAAAACACGGAAACTGCCGCGCTCGCCACCCGGTACGGGCGCAACACCGCCGTGATCAGCAGCGCGCTCCCGATGGGCAGAAGCAGCAACAGCCACCAGAGTGCTCCAGGCATCCGATTCTCCTCAAAACCGCAACGTGTTCAATTCGTCTAACCGCGTCGTCCGCCGCGCACGAAAAAGCGCCACGATCAACGCGAGCCCGACGGCGACCTCAGCGGCCGCCACCGTAATGATGAAAAACACAAAAACCTGCCCGTCGGTTTGGCCCAGGAATCTCGAAAACACCACCATCGCCAGCACGCCGGCCGCCAGCATGAGTTCCAGGCACATGTAGACCACGATGATGTTCCGGCGCACCACGACACCGGCCAGCCCAATCAGGAAAATCAAGCCGCTAACCGCCAGATAGTGCAGTAAACCCGGGCTCACGGGCGCCCCCTCTCGCCGTCCGCCCCGCCCGGCCGACACAATACCACCACACCCACCATCACCACCAGGAGGAGCACCCCCGTCACCTCAAGCGGCAATACGTTATCCGCGAAAAGCAGCCTCCCAAATTGCCGGACCTCGTCGGGCGCAGCCGGAGGCGGACCCCCGCCCCCCGCCAACGGCGCCAACGCCCGCCAGCCCGCCACAGCCATAGAGACGCACACCACCGCGACCGCCAACAGGCCCAGGGCCCCCCGGCGCCGCCCCACCTCCGCCCTCAGGTCCATCAGCATGATGATGAACAGAAACAGGACGATCACCGCACCCGCGTATACCAGTACCTGAACCGCCGCGATGAAATACGCCCGAAGTTGGACCATCAGCCCGGCCCCAAAGACCATGCTGCACGCGAGCGACAGCGCCGAGGATACCGGACTCCGCCCTGCCACCACCAGCAGGGCAAAGCCCACCGCACCGACCGCCAAGGTCCAGAACAGCACCCACTCGAAAAACGTCGCGTCCAAAATCCTTCTCCCGGCAATCGGCGCCGCGCCCTATTTGGCGGCCCACTTCCGTATGGGCCTCGGCATCACGCCGCCCAACTCGTACAATCTCGCCTTGTCATGCACCATCTCCGCCCGGCTCTGCCCGGTGAGCGAGTAGTCCTTCAGCAGATAGATCGCCTCCTCGGGACATACCTCCTCGCACATCCCGCAGTATATGCACCGGATCATATCGATGTAGAATTCCCGGGGCGCCTTCTCGATCTTGGCGCTCGGATCTCCCCCGGGGATCTCACCGGGCACGACCCGGATGGCGCGCGGAGGACAGATGAATTCGCACAGCTGGCAGGCAACGCATTTCTCGCGACCGTCCTCGTCCTTGACCAGGGTCGGTGCCCCGCGATACCCCCGCGGCACCGCCCACTTCTCTTCCGGATAGTACATCGTCACGCGGGCCGCGCGTCGCCCCGTCACGAGTGCTCCAAGTGTCCCAGAAAACCGCCGCAGCGTCACGGCCAGCCCACCGACGACCGCCGGCAGATACAGGCGCTCGTACCAGCTCAGGTTGGGTCGTGGGACCGTCATGGGCGAACCTTCTTAAACGGAACCCGGCTCACGGGCAATGCGTTTGTCGGACCGGCATCGCACCCCAGAAGAAACGACGTCAGCGGCCACGTTTCTTCCGTCCGCCGTCGGACTCCTTCCCGGAAGGCTCCCCGCGCTCGTTCCCGCGTTTCGCGGTGTCCTTCCGCACGACATCGCCTTTCTTGGCCATGTCGTCTGAAACCATGCCGGTGAACAGGTTGTCATGCTTCAGCAGGTGGCTCAGGTACTCGTAGCACTGGTACGCAGCCCCGCGCTCGCCATCAGACCCAAGGGTCCCCTCGCCCTCGGGTCCCTGCCCCGCCAGCTGCACGGCGCACCGCCACGTCTCGCCCTCGCGCAAAACCAATACGCGGCCCAACTCCGAACCGAACTCGATCTCGATCTCGGAGCCCTCCGCCGTATCTGTTGTCACTGCCGCGCTCACACGTATTGGCAGGCGCGCCACGCCTCTCGCGCCCAATGCCTAGCATTTTGCACGACTCGACCCCTTCCCGCAATACCGCAGAAATCAGCCCGCCCCTCAGGCGGCCCGCGTCCTTTGATCCAGGCGCCCCAGCGACCATTTCATCAGGACCGGTGTCACGAAGGTCGTGACCATGACCATCACCACCATCGCGGAAAACACCTCGGCGTTCACCACGCCAATCCCCTTGCCCACGCTAGCGAAAATCAGCCCCACCTCACCGCGCGGTATCATGCCAAAGCCGATCGTCAGCCTATCGACCGAGCGCCCGCACACCAACCCGCACGTCAGCTTTCCCGCCACCGCGGCCACCGTAAACGCGCACGCCAACGCCACCGTCCCCGGATCGAGAAACACCGCCAGATTCACCTGCATCCCCACCAGCACGAAGAAGATTGGGGCAAAGATCGCCTCCAGCGGCTGGATCAGTTCCTCCATCGTCTTGGTCACCTGCCCCGTCGGCGCTTCGGGGAACAGCCCCTCATGCAGGATGAGCCCCGCCGCAAACGCCCCGACAATCGTCGCCAGGCCGACAAGGTTTGCCATCCATGAGACCACGCAGGCCACGCAAAGCGGCAGCAGCAGCTTCGCCTGAGACCCGAAAGCCCGGGAAAGGGGCGGCACCGCCCGCGCCACCGCGCGGGATCCCACCCAGACGACCCCGACCAGAAAAGCCAATGCCAGAAGAGTGATCTTGATCGCCGCGAGAGCGTCGAGCCGCCCGGTCTTCACGATGCCCGCCACCACGGCGAGCACGATCAGCCCCAGGACATCGTCTATCACCGCGGCACCCAGGATCACGCGCGCCTCCGCCGTGTCGATCTTCTGGAGATCCTTGAGGACGCGGGCGGTGATGCCCACGCTCGTGGCGCAGAGTATCGCGCCCACAAACAGGTGTACCTCCATCGGCTCGTCCGGAAGGAACCAGAGACCGCACAGAAAACCCAGCACCGACGGCACCGCCACGCCCGCGATCGCCACGACCGTCGCCACGGGCCCAACCCGCAGCATGTCATCCACGTCGGTCTCAAGGCCAACAACGAAGAGCAGCAGGATCACGCCCAGGTTCGAGAAGAGCCAGATGGCGACCAGCATCAGCGTGATCTCCCGCCCTCCCGGCCCCGTGAGAATACCCAGCAACCGGAGCCCAAGCCCACCCTCCCCCAGCGCATCGGCGCTGAGGACCTTGGCGGCCGCCTCCGAAAAGGAACAGCCCGTCCTGAATACCATCGAGATGATGTCCCCGACCTCGCCCAGATGCATCAGTGCCTGGAAAAACGGAATTCCCAACCCGTACCCCACGTTGCCGATCAGCACCCCCAGCGCCAGTTCGCCAAGCACACCCGGCTTTCGCAACGCCCCGGCCAACCAGCGCCCAATCGCCGCCGCCAAAATCACCAGCGCCAGTTCCACCAGTATCAGCGAAAACGGATCGGCGTGCTCCGACCCCCCACCCGGACTGCCACCCTCGGCCCCGGCTGCCATCGCTTCAGCGATGGGCAGTGCAATCGCCGCGCCAGCACATCCCACGATAGACCAGAACCCGCCAGCGCCCCGCCTCATCAAGCGCCTCCCACAATTCAATTCCCCTGACCCTCAGGGAGACGGCGGCACAGGGACCCCGCCCGGAACCGGTCCCGGCGCGGGCACCGGAGCCGCGGGGGCACCCCCGCCCAGCAGTTCGGAGAAACCCGGGACTCCCCGGTAGGGGGCAAACCGCCCGTCGCGCGCAGCATTGTTGCGGAGCGCGTCTCCCCCGAGCTGTATGGCTTTCGCCAACGCCTCCCTGGACTCGTTGGTCTCCCCCCTCATCGCCGCCAGCGCCGCGATGTCATAAAAGAGCGCCGCGTTGCCCGTATCCACCCGGCTCCACACCCGCATCACGCGATAGATCGCGTCCGTCCGCTTGTGCTGGGCGCAGAGAGACGCCACCTGCTTCAAGTCGCCGCCGCCCAGCCCAGGCAGGGCGATGAGATTATCCACGCTCTTATCGAAATCCGTCCAGGCCCCCAGCTGGGCGCACGCCACCACCAGCTGGAACCGCTCCTGCGGCGTCGCAGTCCCTCCCGCCGCCTTCGCCTCGATCTGGCGCTTGGCCCCCAGCAGCGATCGCCGCTCCTCGATCGACTTCAGCAGGCTCGGCACCTGGATGTTGTACGGGTCGGTCGCCTGAAACTTGCGCACCAGCTCAAGCGCCTCGTCAAATCTTTCCAGCCTCACCATCACCTCGCTCAGCCGGAACACAACCTCCGAATTCTGCGGCGCCAGCGACAGGGCCTGCCTGTACGCGTACTCCGCATCGGGCCACATCTGGCGGAACGCATATATGTTCGCGATCGAAGAGCGCAGCTTCGCGAATGACATCCGGGCGGGACGATCGTGCAGGAATTTCTTGTCCGCCTGCAGCTTCGCCGAATACGCGTCCCAGAACTTCCGGTCCGCGTCCACCTTCTCCTTCGGCAACTGGCCCACGGGATCCTTCTCGATCTTCAGGAATAGCCCGTGTGGAACCGCATTCGGATAATACCAGTCCATCGGGAAACTCTCCTCGACGTAGAACGAGTGCTTGTCCTTGTTCTTGTCGAAGATCATCTTCGAGATCATCCCGTTGATCGCGAACACGCCCGCGATCCCCTCCACGACCACCCGCTGCCCCGGCTTCACTTGCTGCCCGGACTGTCGAACGTATTCGCCGAACGCCCGCGCCACCTCCTCGTCATTCGGTATCTTGATCGGTTCCTTCGGGTACATCTTGTCGCGGCCCAGCCACCGCTCGAACCAGCCGTACTTCGTCCTCCGCGACTCGTCGTAGTGCCCGCGGATGTATTTCATGTACGTGTTGTCCGCCAGGGCGTTCTGGGTGATGATGTAGAGATCGAGTCGATTGAAGTCCTTGTCCCGTTTCCATCGGGGATTCTGGGCGCTCTCGCAGAAGATCGTGTACGTCGGCACAAACCGGCCGGGGTCCGTACCCCCGAAGATGACCGCGTCCCGATCGACGTCCCGCAGCATGTCGGTGCCGTACATCCACCCAAACCAGTGGCCCCGCTGCTCGCATCCGCTGTAGTTGTTCCACATGGGCAACAGGGGCAGCACCAGCGCCACCGGCGCCCACAGCAACGCGCCCTCGGAGACCGTCTGCACCAGATACAGGAGCCCGAATGTCGCGCCGTACGCCACCCACATCGCGAAAATGCACTGGCTCTGCAGGAAGAAGGTCTTGTTCACCCACTGCGACTGTTCGTCGAAATTCACCTCCATGATGAACATCTGCAGGATGCTCATCAGCAGGAAGAACCCCAGCGTCACCCACATCCACTGCCCCCCCTTCGGCGAAAAATGCCCCGCGTAGAGCAGCGAGCACATCGCGACGAAGATCACCGCCCAGGTGAAATTGGCCTCGAGGCTCGAGACGTAGATGCTCGCATACCCCGACAGCTTCTGCCAGAAGCCCATCTTCGCCTTCAGCGGGTCTTCCGCCGGCTTGGGCGTGCTCACCCCCACCAGCGGCGCGAGGTGCTGCTTGATGGTCGTGGCCATGTTATTTGCATATTGGCCGCGGTTGATGGCGTGGAAGAAACCCGTCTTCTCGCTTGCAAAACCCCAGTTCATCGGGGGATTCGTGGAGGACGCGAACGGCATGTAGGCGTAGATCGCGAGCCCCAGCCACACCGCCACGAAAAGCGTCCCGATCAGCTTCCAGTGCAGCCTGAACTCGAACACCACCGCCATCCCCGCCACCGCCAGCAGCGCCACGAAACACACGCGCTGCGCGGTCTCCACCAGCGCCGCGTCGCCCGAAAGCCCACAGTAGACGCCAAGCAGCGGCGTCAGCACGAACAGCGCCGCGCAAAACGCAAGCCAGCACCGCCGCTCGTCCCTCGGCCGAAAGATCAGCATCCCGAGGCCCGCCACGATGGCCAGCGCGAATAGCCACCCCGCCGCATCCCCGCCCGGCATCCCGAGCAACGTGTCCGGCGCCTTCTTGGACAGGCCCGTGAAATACGCCAGCACCGAACTCGACACGAGCGTCACCCCCGCCACAAAACTCCAGAAGATCTCCCGGCGGACAATCCAGACACCCAGGAAGAATGCCGGGAAAATGAATAGCAGCGTGTGGTGGTTGGAAAGGCCCAGTGCCAACAGGAACGCGGTGGCCGCCAGCCAGAACAGCTTGCCCGGATGGAGCATCCACCAGTAGAAGGACCACACGGTCAGCGCCAGAAAGAGGGCGTTGAGGGTGTAGACCTCGGCGATCACAGACTGGCTCCACATCACGTCGCTGAACGCCAGTGACAATGACCCCACCGCCGCACCAATCGGCGCCAGCCGGTCGATCATGGCCGGCGTCGTCCCCCGTATCCCACGCATCAGCCAGCGCGCGGAGTGGATCATCAGCAGGCAGAACGTGCCCACCGCCAACCCCCCGCAAGTCGCCGACACCAGATTCACACGCCATGCGACATTGCCGAAGGGGATCAGGGTCGCGAACAGCCACGAGAGCAGCGTCCACGAGGGATAGCCCGGCGGATGTGGCACGCCGAAATGCATCGCCGCCGTGATGAATTCCCCGGAATCCTCGAGCGTGACGTTCGGGGCCAGGGTGTACACATAAACCGCAAACGAAAACAATCCACAGACCGCCGCCACCCACCGGTCCGTCCGCGATATCGGGGGCACCTCCGGCTCGGGACGCGGTTCGGCCTTGGCCGATCCCGCCCCCTCGTTTGATCCGACCGCGGAAACGCCGGACTCCGGGGCGGTCCCGGCGCCAGGCTGCGAAGCACCCCCCCCAGATGGCCCCTCACCCTGCGGCCCCTTGCCTTCCCGCCGCTCCTTGCGCCTGCGCCGATCCTGCATCCAACGGCCAGTACCAGTTTCGGGCGAAGTTTCAATCCCGAAACGACGCCATGGCCCCACGTCGGGGCACGTCGGGGATCGGCCAGGGGATGCCCGCCCCAACGTTCAGCCCGGAATTTCGCGGCGCGACGGCTGTGGGATCTCCGCGTCCAGCCCAGCGCCCCCGCGCCGCCCGAGCATGCGCAGGCAACCCAGCCGCATGACCTGCCAGATCGCCTCCCTCGTGATCGCCCATGACATCTTCGAGGAGCCGGCGCCACGATCCGCAAATACGATCGGCACTTCTTCGATCTTGAATCCCATCCGCCAAGCCCAGAAGGTCATCTCGATCTGAAACGCATACCCGTTGGACTGGATCGTCTCCAGGCTGATCGATTCCAGCACCCGCCTCCGAAAGCACTTGAATCCGCCCGTGGGATCCGTGATCGGCATCCGCGTCAGCAACTGGACGTAGTGCGCCGCACCAAGGCTCAGGAATAACCGCGACATCGGCCAATTCAACACCCGCACGCCGCCCACGTACCGCGATCCCAGCACGAGATCGGCCCCCTCCCTGATCCTCGCCAGAAAATTCGGGATCTCCGCCGGGTCATGAGAAAAGTCCGCATCCATCTCAAACACCAGCCCGTAATCTCGCTCCAGCGCCCAGCGAAACCCCGCAATGTACGCGCTGCCCAACCCCATCTTGCGCGGCCGCTCGATCAGGAACACGGAGTGGCCAAACCGCGGATGCGCCCTCACGAGAGCGGCCGTCCCATCCGGGGAGCCATCGTCGATGACAAGCGTGTGCGCGCACGCGCACCGGGCGAATACCGCGTCGAGGAAGCGACCGATGTTGCCCGCCTCAATATAGGTCGGCACCACAACCAGCACAGGCTCGCTTGACTCCGAATCCATACCGCTCCCCGTCGTGACGGTGATCACCGGCTCGCCCCAACGGCGCGCCGATAATGTCCGCGCAATCCGCCCCGCATCAAGCCGTTTTCGTCAAACGAACTTGCTTTCGGCAGCCCTGCCAGCGGAACGACCAGCCACCGGCCTCCCGGCGGCCCGAACCCCAGGCTGAACCGCTCCAACCATGCGAGAAGGGTATCGGAACGGCCACCGGAGGTCGAGCGGGAATGCCGACGGAGACGCCGTCGTCATCAAAGGCGGCGGGAAGGCGTCTCAGTTCACGTACGCGGCGGGGTGGAATCGCGGCGGCGTGATAGACGGCGCCCGGCCCAAGGGCCGCTGTAGCGTGGCGGGCTTCTCCGGCCACTGGGGCTTCCGCATGTTTGACTAGCCTGCATATTTCACGCTTCCGCGTGAAATATGCAGGCTCAAAGGAAAACCGCGCTCCGAAGAACGCGGCTTTGAAGGGTCTGGGGCCACCGGTCCGCGAAACACACTCCGCAACCGAGAAAAAGCCCAGTCTTTGCCCGACCTTTCCCAATAAATGGCTTTCACGGCGCGGTTTTCCCAGAGCCCGGAATTTCACAGCCCGCAAGGCTGTGAAATATCCGGGCTAGGGCGGGGACGCATGCGGCTGCCCAAGAATCCGTCACGCGTGGCAGGTTTGAAAGGGCTGGGATCTCTTGCTGGGGGCCGGCAGTCGCCTTCAGATTCCGGCCTTGGCGGACTTGGCATCCGCCGGCTGGATCTCGACTTGCAGCGGCTTTACCTGATTGGCCTGATAGATCTCGTCCTCGATGGCGACTGCCTTCTTCTCCAGTTCGGCCTGCTTCTCCCGGAAGGATGTCATCCAGGTTTCAAAATCCTTCCTCATATCGGGCCGATCTTTCGCGGCGCGCAGCCGGACCTTGCGCTGGGCATAGAGGTCGCGCAACGGATCGATGGCCTCGATGTTGCGCTTCTTGTTCAGCGCCACCACCTGCATGGCCTGCTGGAATGTCGGGGAATCCGTGTCCTCCTGGATCTCGGCGTGCACGGCCAGCATGCGCTCGTCGAAATTGCCCACGGTCTGTCCGTTGATGCGAAGGTCGTAGCGGCCCGCCTGGAGCCCCACAACGATGTGCGATTCCTGCGAGCCCGTGTGGCCCGCACGGGTAATCTTGTAGCCTATCGGGGCCTCGGCGCCCTCGGTCCACGGCAGGGCCTTGGGCTGGAGCATGTAGCTGACATTCTTCCCGGGTTCCCCCTGGACTCGCATCACCTGGCCCGACAGGGGCTGCCACCGGCCCCCCGCCAGGCGCACCCCTGTGCCCAGGATGCCGCCCAGTTCGCCCGTCTGCTGCAGCAGGGTGTACGCCATCACCAGTTGCCCGTCCGGTCCCGGGTGCACCGCGTCAGGCGAAAACGTGAAGTTCGGATCGGTCTTCCGCTGCTGGACGGTGAAGGCGTTCAGCTCGCTGAAGAAATCAACGAACTGAAGACCCCGCTTCATCGCGGCCTCCTGACACCATTTGCCGTAATAGGCCAGCACGCCGTTGTAGTTGTCCGGGGCCATGTTCTTGGCGCGGGCCGGGTTCTTGGCGGCCGCCTGTGCGAAGGCCCGGTGGTCGAACATGGTCGGGCTCAGCAGGATTACCTTGCACTTCAGGGTATCGAGCCGGTCTAGCAGCCGGTTCATGTCGCGCTCGTAAGCTGCGAAGATGGCGCGATCGAAATCCCTGTACCCGCCGTCATTCATCCCCAGCAGCACCGTGGCCAGCGTGGGTTTGAAGGCGGCGATGTCCTCGTCAAACCGGTCCAGCACGTCCGCCGCGCAATCCCCCCCGACGCCCGCATTCCGGAAGTGGATCCGCATGTTCGGGTACCGGGTGTAGTAAAAGTCTTCGATGTACCGCGTGTAGAGGCACTGATGCGTGATCGAATCGCCAATGAAAACCACCCGGTCTCCATCCTTGAGGCCCAGGCCCGGCGTCGCAGGCACCGCAGGCGCGGCCTTCGGCGCCTCGGCCGCCGCCGCCCCGCCGAACAGGGCCGCCAGCACCAGCCCAACACAACACCACCGCGGGATAACCGGTGCCCCCCGGAGAACCGACTCGAGGCAAAACCGAAACGGACGATACGTTGTCTGGGGGATTGCTCTCATCGCTTCTTGCTACCAGATCGAAGACCGGAGACCATCTCATTTTTTCACGTCGTCCCAAGGCGGCCTCGTACGTCCCATGTCCTATGCCCTGTCTCCAGCATCGGTGATGCGCCGTGCGATCATGATGGCCGATAAAGATGCGCAGATTGACCCAGGAAGCGTTTTGCCGACATGAAGAAGACCGTACAGCGCGTGAGCCAACAGATCGAGCGAACCGGGCCGAACCTCGCGCCAGCCTCCAACGCCCGCACCCCCTAGCTATCGCAGGCTCCGTTCTTATGGGATGGTCCACGTGTGGCGCGTGGACATGGAGCCCCCGCGCGCCTGGTACGTCTTCGGACCTCAACGGTGTCGCCTACGGCAACGGCAGGGCCCAGGCGCAAAGAGAGCCGGAACAAAACCGGAACATCAATTTGCTGAATGATCAGGGGCACGTGATCTGGATGCGGTAGAAACGGGCGTTGTTGATGGCGTTGGTGTCAGTCACCGTGCGCTCGGCGCCGTTGTCGCTGACGGTGGTCGCCAGCAGATTTGTCCAGTCTGCACCGCCGACCAGATTGGTGCGGAACATCGGCGTGTAGGTGCGGTCAGTCCAGCGCGGATTGAAGAGCAGGCGTTTCTGGTTCGGTTGCCCGGCGACTACCTCGATACGGAGCCAAAACACCGATGCGGGGTTCGTCGGGTCGAGTCCGGCAGTGCACTTGAAGAGGTTGTTCTGCCCGGTGCCGGTGACATCCACGGAAGGCGCAGCGTTCGGATTGTCGAGGCCGAAGTACTGGTTCTGCCAACTGTCAGGCAAGCCGTCGCCGGCGTAGGTGCCGTAGTTGTCCGGCAAACTGTCGAGCACGAGCAGCGAACCGCTGCCAAGGACGCCGAAATAACGTCCACTGAAATTGCCGGCGGTGTTCTGATAGACGTTGGTGGCCAGTGCGAGTCCGCTGGCGCTGATGGAACTGACCGGCCATGATGGCGCATTCCAAGCGACTTCCGAGCCGGTCAATGCCGTGATCGTGTCGTCGTCCATCGCGGCCGCGCCGCCGAGTTGGCTGGCGCCGCCTTCGTTGACCGATGCCGGGGTACCGGTGACGGACAAACTGCCCACCTCCGACAGTTGGCCAAGGTAACCGGCCTTCACCGTTTCCGGCGGTGAGACGACGGTGGAAATACCGGCAATGCCGCCGATGCACCCATCGTTCGTGTAGCTGCCCGCACCGTTGCGTGCGCCCAGGGCCGTGGCTCGACATGACCTCACCGTCGGCCATCGCGTCCCGCGGTTGCTCAGTTCGGGAAATCCCCATCGCCCGCGTCTTGGGGTTCATGCGGGACTGGTAGATCACGGTGCCATCCGGGCCGATGAGCCGCATCCCTGCCTTCCTGAGTTCCCGATTGCGCGGGGCCGAAATCCAAGCCTCCCGTTTACTCGCGGCTCAGGCACGCTCCAGAACCAGCCTGCATATTTCACGCGTTGGCGTGAAATATGCAGGCTAGGGGCTGCCTTCCCCGAACCTTGGAGCCGGCCCCTCCCGCCGCCTCAGCACCCACCACAGCGCACCGACGCCAGCCGCGCCGATCAAAGACAACCCCACGCCCGCCACCAATTCCCGCGGATGGTACTCGAACGCGATATCGGCATCGCCCGCCGATGGCACCAGGATCGCGGTGAACGCCCCGAAGCCCGGCACCACCCGCAACTCTCGCCCCGAGGCATCTCGCGCCCGCCACCCAGAGTAATAGGTTTGCGAAACGAAGATCGCCCCGGGCGCCGCCATCCGCGTGCGCAACCGCATCCGCTCCGGCGTCACCCGCTCGATGCTCACGGGCGCCGGGACCTCCGCCCCCCCCGCGAGTATCCCCGAGATATCCCCCGACTCCCCTTTTACCAACCCCAGCCGATTCCGGTAATCCAGCCGCCCCGCCTCCAGCGCAGCCAGCATCTCCGGCCACGACCCGAATTCTTCGCGCGCGTAATACACCTTGGCCCGGGGCAAAGCGTTGGTGTTCATGCCCAGCACCAATCGCCCCTCCTGCACGTTTGCCAATAGCCGGGCGTTCATGATGTCCAGCTTCGCGGACTCGTTCTTCATCGCGTGGAACTCGCCGATCCTCTTCGGCGTGAAAGTCACGTACCCCTCCGGCACCTCAAGACCCGGATAGACGTACGCCGCATTCCTGGGAAATACGACCTCCTCGCTCAGTCGGCCCTCCCGCATTTGCACGAACCTGAAGGGTCCCTCCGTCCGCTGCATCTCACGGATCCGCGGCACGATGCCCATACGATCCGCGTAGTACTCGGCCGGATTCTGTCGCCCCCGGTGAAAATGGGCGTGCGCCAGATACAGATCCGCGAACGCAACCAGCACCGGCAGCGCGGAAGCAAGCACGCCCCCAAAAGCCCGCCCCCCGCGGGCGACATCCCTCACCCACCAGAGAAGAACCCCGCAGATGGCCACGGCCCGCGCGATGGCGAATCCCGCGTTGTCGAAATTCGCGGGCTCCTTCAACCCTTTCGCCCACCCCTGCCCCACCGCAAGGAACAGCACCAGAAACCCCAGGCACCCGAAAAACGCCCACCGCGCCACTTTCTGGACAAGTGCCACCGACTCCCCCCGCAACACCCCGTCCACCAAGTTCGCCGCCAGGACCGCCATGGCCAAATCCAGCCCACACGACATGCGCGAGGGACCCCGAAACATCCCCAGACCAGGCACGGCCGAGTACAGCACCTGAAACAGCCCCCCGTACCGCCCCAACATGAACCACAGGCAGAAAAGCGCCCACACCGCGAAAAACCGAACCTCGGGCCGGGAACGCCATGCACCCCAACCCAAGAGGGCCACCGCCAACCCCAACACGGCCAACTGTCCCGCGTATCCAGCGGACTCCCAATACTGCCATGGTGCCATCTTCCATGTCTGGAACTCTATGGAATCCCGGTTGACCCCCCAGAACGCCACCCCCTCCCCAGAACCGTTGGCAATGCCAAAGAAGTTCGGGAACACGAGGGTCGACAAGTAGTACCACGGCACAGACGAATCCGCGATCTGGGCAAAGGTGTAAGTGCTGCGCCCGCTGCCCCCCCAATCCGCCAGCGACGGCAGCAGGACGGGTGCCCCCACCATCAGCACAAGCGCAAACACCAGCACGACCCGGATCGCCGTGCCCCTCAATACCCGCCAACCGGCGCCCGGCGGCGCCGTCCGCCTCGCCTCAAACGCCCAGTACGCCGCCACCAGCAGCGACCCATACAGGGTCATCTGCGGGCAGCCCGCCAAAAAAGACAGGGTCACCGCCAACCAGATGCCCAGCAGGGCCGTCGCCCCACCCCCGTTAACGAACCGGCGCACGCAGAACAGCCCCGCCGGCATCCAGCTGTATGCCAACAGGAACGGCGCGTGCGTCACTTGCATCGCCATGAACCCGGAAAGACTGAATGTCACCCCACCCACCGCCGCCGCCGCGGGAAGACGCCCCTGCTCCCTCAGCAGCAAGAACGTCCCCAGTCCAGCCACCAGCACGTGCGCCACGAGATACCACTGGTACGCCAGCCAGGGGACCCTGCCCCCCTCCACGAACAACACCGAAAGCCAATGCGGCGGGTAGAACACCCCGGTCTGCACATCAGAAAAGAAAGGCATCCCGCACCGCAGGCCCGGATTCCAGAGCGGCATCCGCCCCTGCCTCAAGGCCTCACCCAGATGCGAGAGCGCCGGATACCACTGGTAGACCAAGTCCTCCCAGATGAACGCGCGCCCCAGCAACCAATCGTAGTAAAACAGCGCCACGCAGGCCGCGACGGCGAGCGCGCCCCACCACCGGCGCAGGGGACGCCCGGGCACCCACAGGCGCCGCACTGACGCCAGCAGCCCAGAGCCCTCTGGCCCGGGCAACCAAGATCCTTCTTCCCCGCTCACGGCTCCTTCGCTCCACCCCCCGCACCGGCCAGATAATGCCTGGCGCGCCAAAGGAAAGCCACGTACTCCCGCAGCGTCCGCATCACGGGCATCTTGCTCCGCCCCTTTTTCAGATCGTAGCGGTACACCAAGGGCACCTCGCGCACCCGCAAAGGCACCACGCTGTTGAGCTTGATCAACAGTTCGGCATTGCAGACGAACGTCCGCGTCTCGATCAGCCCATCGCCAAAGCGCCCGAACCCCTTCTTCAGAATGCCGGCGCGATACGCGCGATAGAATATCGTGTAATCTCGCGCCCCGGGGATCGGGAATAGCGCTCGCACCAGCGCGTTCGCCCCGAGGCTCAGCACCATCCGCTTCAGCGGGAAGCGATGGTATCGGCCGCCCGACTCGTACCGCGACCCGATCACCACGTCGGACCCGTCCTCGATGCACCTCAGCATGTCGGGCAACAGCGCCGGATCGTTGGTGCTGTCGGCCTCCATCAGGACGATCACGTCCTCGTCCGCCGCAGACTCCGCGGCCGCCCGCAGCCCCGTCGTGAACACCCGCGCCACCCCCAAATTCGTCGGATGGCTGATGACCCTCAAAGGCAGCGACCCCGCAAGCCGCTCCGCCACCTCCAGCGTGCGGTCCCGGCTCCCGTCATTCACCACGATGATCTCGATCGCCACCCCGCACGGGACCAGCGCCGCATGGATCGCCGGCAACAACGAGGGCAGGTTTCCCTCCTCGTTGTACGCCGGCACCACAACGAAAACCTTGCGCGGCAGACCCATCGCTGCGGGTGGATAACACGCCGCGGCAAGGCGGACAACCCTTAATCTCGAACCTCGGCCAGTTAATGCAATTGCCGGACTCAGGACGCAAATGCCGCCCGAATCTCTTCGAGGTGCCCGCGCTGCCAGTCGATCATCGCCCGCAGCCCCTCGTCCACACCGGTCCTCGGTGACCACGCCAACCCAAGCCGCCCCACCCAAGAAAGATCGGCCACGAAATAGGGCTGGTCCCCCGGCCGCGCACCCTCGTGCCCCAGGGATTTGAATGGCAGCCCCGTGATTGCCGCGATCTTATCCAGCCCCTGCGCCACCGAGATCGCGTTGGCCTCCCCGCCGCCCACGGGATACACCCCCGTCAGCCGACGCTCCCAAAGCAAAAGGTACAAGTCCACCAGATCCTCGACAAACAGGAGATCCCGCACCTGGTGCCCATCCCCGTAGACCATGACATCGCGCCCCAGCAGGTTCGCGATCGAGAACCACGCCACCCACCCCTGGTCCTCGACGCCAAATTGCTGGTGCCCGTAGATGCAGGATTGCCGCAGCGAACAGGTCGCCATCCCAAACTCCGGCCGCCCATACTCCGTGAAATACATCTCCCCGACGGCCTTGCTGACGCCATACGGCGTATACGGATCCAGCGGCATATCCTCGCCCACCGGCCGATTGACTTTCAGGTGCCCGTACACCTTGTTCGTCGATGCGTAGAAGCAGTACGCCCCCGGCGTGTGCCGCCGCACCGCATCGATCACGTTGAACGCCGCCGCCGCGTTGTCGCGGAAGTCAGCCCCAGGATTCTGATAGCTGAGCGTCACCGCCACCTGCGCCGACAGATGGAAAACCGCGTCGGCCTTCCCAATCGCCCCGAAAGCATCCTCCGCCTTCTGCGCCGATGACAGGTCCGCCCGCAGAAGCCGCATGCCCCCGGCCCGCAGCCGGGCCGCGTTGTACTCCGATCCCCGCCGGCTCAGGTTGTCTATCCCAACGACCTCGTCACCGCGCTCCAACAATCTTCGCGCAAGGCAGCTCCCTATGAAGCCGCAAGCGCCTGTTACGATCACCTTGCTCATGCGTCCGCTCCACCGCTCTTCAGAAGTTCCGATGCCGCCTCAACGATCCGCTCCGGCTCCAGGCCGGTGAGGCATGCAAAATCTAATTTAGCCGGACATCGCATCGGGGTCGAGGAATACTGAAAACATGGCCGGCACGGCATGTCCCTTGCGATGATCCGGTGCGGCACGCCCCACGGCCTGACGAACGTCGGGTTGGTCGGGCCGAATATCGTCGCGCACGGCACGCCCATCGACGCCGCCAGATGCATGAGGCCAGAATCGTTTGAAATCATGAGCCGCGCCCGCCCCAGCCACGCGGCGCAGTGCAAGATCGTCGGCGTCGCCGGGATCGCGTGACAACCCGCCGGCAGCCGCGCCACCAGACGCTCCGTCAGCGGGGCATCCATACCCCCGCTGAACACCAGATAGAAAACGTCCGGCCTCCGCGCGCGCAAGACGACGAGGGCCGCCGCCAGCGCCTCCGGCGGATAACAGCGCTGCTGCTGGTTTTTCAGGACGCTGCAGCTCGCGTGCACCGCCACCCACGTCTTCCCGGCCGCCTCGCCCGGCAGCCGCCGCGCCCCTTCCTCCACCTCCGCATCGATCGCTCCCGGTATTACCGGCGCCACCAGCCTGCCCGGCACCTGCACATCCACCGGCACCAGCCCCGCCCGCTGCACGAGCCGCACGTTCTCTTCCACCGCGTGCAGTGAAACATCCTCGTCCAGCCGAATGTCATTCAGGAACGACCAGCTGCGCAGGCGATGCCTCACGTAGCGGTGTGCCAGCCGATGCCGCGCCCCGGCCACGACGTTCGCCACGTTATACTCGAAGCGATTTGATCCGTAGGGGATCACGCCCCAGTCGAACCGTTGCCGGCGCAGGCCGGCCAAGAACCGCATCCCCTCCAGCGCCGGCCGCCCCACGAAATCGAACCGGGCCACTTCCTCCACGAGACCCGTGGCGGCCAGCAGATCCCCGACCGAGCCGAACATCGTCAGGCCGGTCACCCGCGTCCCCGGATTGTGCCGCCGGACGAGATCCAGCGCCGGCAACCACTGGAGCGTGTCGCCCAATCCCGAGATATTGAACGCCAGCAACCTCATGGCCCACCCCCCTTCTCTGCGATCACCTCCAGGCTCGACGCCAGTCGCCGATACAGCATCCGGGCCACCATCGCGCACGGCAGTGCCGCAAGATCCAGCGCCCGCACCCACCCCCGCGACAGCACGCCATGTTGCCCGGATCCCACCCCCAGCCATCGCCATAGGCTGTTCACCTCGACCATCACGCTATCCCACGCCGGCGATGCGGTGCGCACGCGCAAGAATCCCTCCGACTCCAACAACCGCCTGACCGATGCCGCAGAAAAAAAACGCACGTGGCTCGGGTCCTCCAGATTCCACCAGGCCCCGCCAAAAAGCGCCAGCCCGGCCGAATCCGCGCTGGGCGTCAGGACGTAAAGGCGCCCCCCCGGCCGCAGCGCGCGAAAACAGGCCCGCGCAAAAGCGCGCACGTCATCCACGTGCTCGATGAGATGGATTCCCAAAACCAGGTCAAATGCCCCCTCCGGGATCGCCGCGTCCTCGATACCACCCCAGAAAAGTCGCGCACGCTCCCTGACCACCGGATCCACCGCAACGCCCAGCATGCCCTTCTCCACGCCCGCCACGGCACAGCCCCGATCCATCAGCCGTCGCAGCAGCGCCCCAGACCCAAACCCGATGTCCAGCACGGATGGGGCCGGCCCACCCCGCAGAAACAGCCGGTCGAGGCGCCGCATCGTCAATGCCAGCCGCACCCCATCGAACCCCAAACTGCCCCCCCATGGATGCCCCCGCGCCCCGCGCGGCCCCTCACCCACCTCCCGCAGCAAATGCCCGCACCCATCGCAGCGAAACAGGTCCCGCGGGCCGCGCATCGACCACGGGCGCAAACCACCCCCGCAGATCTCGCACGCTCTGGCGGACTGTGCCATGCCTCCATCCACCGCGCCCTTGTAGGCCCGACTCACCCCGTTGAGAAGCGTTTCCAGTCACCGCGCCAACCGTACCGCGCGCCATGTTGTCGAGACGGGGTCAACTCTCGATTCTTGACACTCTCCAAGACCCATGCGGGGTGGCATGTGTTTCAGGCAGCGTTTTCAGCGTGCATCGGATCCTCCGTTCACAGCCGCGACCATGCGACACCGCCCGACGTTGCCTTCAAGCCGACCCGCGCGCGGAAGTGTCAAGAATCGAGAGTTGACCCCGGGCACACCCCAGCGTGGTGACCAAGGACGACGATTTCACCCCCGACTGCGCGCTGGGCGTCGGTGGGATCCTCCCAAAACCATCGGCATTTCACTTGTTTGCGACATTAGCCGTAATGGGCGCTTGACGAGCTGCGGTGCTCGCCTGTAGAAGCACGATGAGCCGCGATACCTCGGATTAAATGCCCATCGATGGAAAATCGGGGGCCATGAGTGTTATGAATGATCGTTCATTGGGTTCATGTGCATCGCTTCATCTGGGTGCGCTTTCCTTTTCCGTTTGCCTGCGACGGACGCTCATGGTGCCCTTCCTCGCGCTGCTGCCCCTGGCGGCGGCGGCGGCGCCGGGCACGTGGTGGACCAACGGCAGCGCCAGTTGGTTCACGACGGGCAACTGGAGCGCCGGGGTGCCGGATTCCAGCACCTATGCATTTATCACCAACGGGGGCACCGCCCAGATCGCCGGCGGCGCCGCCGTGGCAAACGTCCTCGATATCCAGAACGGCATGCTCTCTCTCACAGGCGGCAGCCTCGACCTGAACGGCCTCATCGCGACCAACGGCGCATCGAGCGACATCCTCGTTAACGGCGGCTGGCTCACCAGCCGCGGCAGCACGATGAGCAACCTCGCGAATTTCGTGATCGGCGACACCGGCGGCGGGGCGACCTTCGAGGCGCAGGGCGGGGCGCATGCCTTCGCCAACAACCTGGTGGTCGGCAATATCTCGGACGGCAACCAGATGCTCGTCACCACCGGCGCGATGGTGGCCAATGGCATCGGGTATATCGGAAACGACAGCGCCTCCAGCGGCAATGCGGTGCTGGTCACCGGCACCGGATCGCTCTGGACCAACCGCGGCGAATTATACGTGGGTCGTTCCGGTTGGGGCAACTCGCTGACGATCTCGAATGGCGGGGTCGTCAACAACAATCACGGCTACGTGGGTAACTACGCGGGTGCCAGCAACAACGCGGTGCTGGTCACGGGCTCCGGATCGCTCTGGATAAACAGGGGCGAACTGAACGTGGGCAATGCCGGCTCCGGCAATTCGCTGACAATCTCGAACGGCGGGTTCGTCCAGAACGTGAACAGCCGGGTGGGCAACGCGTCAGGCAGCAACGCGGTGATCGTGACCGGCGGCGGGTCGGTCTGGACAAACGGCAACGCCATGTACCTGGGCGTTTCCGGCAGCTCGAACAACAAGCTGACGATCTCGGACGGTGGGGTTGTCTTCGATTTTTCCGCCGACATCGGCTGGTCGTCCTGCACCCGCAACACGGCGACTGTCACCGGGACCGGATCGGTCTGGAACAGCGGCGGTTCTCTGAGCGTGGGTTCTTACGGCTGGGATAACGCGCTGACGATTTCGAACGGCGGGGCCGTCCACGACAATAACGGCTACGTGGGCTACAACGCTGCGTCGGCCAGCAATAACACGGTTCTGGTCACGGGCACCGGATCGGTCTGGTCCAACCGCAGCGATCTGACCGTGGGCAATGCCGGCTCCGGCAATTCGCTGACGGTCGCGGACGGCGCGGTGGTCCACGACAATAACGGTTACGTGGGCTACCAAACGTCGACCACCAACAACGCGGTATGGGTCACCGGCGGCGGCTCCCTTTGGTCCAACCGCAGCGATCTATACGTGGGCAACTACGGCTCTGGCAACTCGCTGACAGTCTCGAACGGCGGGATCGTCCACGACAATAACGGCTTCGTGGGCTACAACACTTCGAGCAGCAGCAACGCGGTGTGGGTCACCGGCGGTGGCTCCCTTTGGACCAACCGCAGTGATCTGACCGTGGGCTATTCCGGCAAGGGCAACTCGCTGACCATCAGCAATGGCGGGGCGGTGGCGGCGCGGAATGTCTACATCAGCAGCCAGCCCGCCGCGACCGGCAACGTGATCCGAATCGACGGCGGCATTCTGAGGGCGGTGAGCAACGTGACGGTGGGTGCGGCCGGTTCGCTGGAGGTGGCTAGCGGGACCCTCGACGTGGGCCGCATGGTCACCAATCGGGGCAGCCTGTCCGGCGCCGGGACGTTCAAGGCGTTGCAAATCGTGAACGAGAGGCAGGCTACCTTCACCGGCAACGCCCAGATCCAGGCGGGCTACCGGAACTCCTCCGGCGCGACGACGGAAGTGGCACACGCGACGGGCGCGGTCTTTCAGGGGCCCGTGACCAATGCGGCCGGCGCGGTGTTCAAGAACACCGGGGGGCTCGTCCAATTCCTCGCGATCTTCGAGAATCAGGGATTGTACGCGAGCGATCCGGCGACGAATCAGTTCACGACCTTTTCGGTCGGGCCCGGCGGTTCGGTGGCCGGCGGCGCAGGCGACCTGTTCGAGTTCGATGGCGACTTCCTAAACAAGAGCACCAACGCCGCGGCGTTCGATCTGGCGTCGGCGGAAGTGGCATTCGCCGGCGGCGGGAGCCACATCTTCGAGCTGGCGGGCGTGGACCTCGGGGCAAATGCGTACGGATACGCGTCCAACTTCGCGATCGGCGTCCTGACCCTCGGCGCCGGCGACGTCCTCACCCTGCTCGACGGCAACACCGGCAACGCCGGAACGGCGCTCTACGTGGGCGTCTTCAACGCCGACACCAACAGCATCACATCGGCGTTCAACATCTACTACGACGCGGATCTAAATCTCGCGCTCGGCGGCGGGACCTACGAACTCAACGGCGGCGGGTTCCTGATCGCGATTCCAGAGCCGGGCCCCATCTTCGCCGTCATGGCCTCCGCCGCGGCCCTCCTCGGCCTCCGCCGGTTCCGTCGCTAGGATTGGGAAGGTAGCGAAGCCGCTTCCGGCTTCGGCCCTCGCTCAGCCAGCGCCACGGGCGGGACGCCAGTGCCACGGAACCGTGGCATGGGCATCTTGCCCATGTCCCACGCCGAAGGGCGCAAGCCCTTCGCTACGGCAATGCGAGATAGCCTCGGGGCCAAGCAGGCCGTTAGGGTCACATCTCGCAGGCCGTTAGGGTCACATCTCGCAGGCCGTTAGGGTCACATCTCGCAGGCCGTTAGGGTCACATCTCGACATTAGACACAAGGTCTGATCAAACGGCTCTGGTGCGTGCGGAATGGGACAGATGGCGCGGAAGCCTGAAATATGAAGATTAGAGTCCCGATCGTTCTTGGCTAGTATATGAGCAGCCCACGATGAAGACACTCAAACTGGCGCTGACCGTCCTCTTGTCCGCAACCATTGTGTCCGACGCCGTCGCGCAAGGAGAGGTCGAGCGGCGCCGCTCGATCTTGAAGCAGTGGGTGGAGAAGAAGCGCGACGACCGCAGAACGGGCGCCGCTGCCGAGGGGGTGACGTCGAAACTGGACGTCCCCTACCTCGACGATCAGGAGCCGCTCCACCGGTTGGACGTCTACATTCCCGTGAGAAAGGAGAAGCCGCTCACCGTCCTCGTGCACATTCACGGCGGAGGCTGGGAGATCGGCGACAAGTCGATGATGAGGGGCACTGGCCTGTTCTATGCGTCGCATGGCGTCCTGTTCGTAACGCCGAACTACCGCCTGTCGCCGAAAGCCCAGCACCCCGCGCACGCCGAGGACTGCGCCGCGGCCGTGGCGTGGGCCTTCCGCCACGTCGAGGAGCTGGGCGGTGACCGTAGGCGGGTCTTTCTATCGGGGCACTCCGCCGGTGCCCACCTGGCCGCCCTGCTGGCCACGGACCCCGCCTTCCTGCAGAAGCACGGCATCAAGCCTGCCTACTTGGCCGGCGTCATCCCGGTCGACGCGGCCAGTTACGACCTGGCGGACGACGACAACGAACTGGTGGTGAAGAAGCTCATCCGGGACTCGTTCGGATCGGATCCGGCCGTGCTGAATGTTGCCTCGCCCCTCCATCACGTCTCCGCCGACGCGCGCTATCCCGATTTTCTGATCTTGAACACGATGAACCGCGCGTCCGCGGCGAAGGGGGGCAGACTGTTTGCCGACAAACTCAAGGGGGCGGGCTGCTCCGCACGGTTCGTGTCGGTTGATAATCACACGCACGCCGAGATGGCCACGGGGATGTACGACCTCTCCGATCCCGTCGGAAGCGCGATCTTTGCGTTTCTTTTTCCCGCCTCCAAGGAATAGGCACCCTGATGCTGGTGCGCTCTTTCTTTTAATCTGATCCGGGCGCGGGTTCAACTTCGGGAACACTGCTGAGAGCCTTGTCGCGTCGCTCGATAAAGCCCCCGCGCCCTAGGGGCCGGCGGCCCTCCCTCCCGCTCACGTCATCCCGACGACCGCGTCGAACGAGCCATGCAGGGCCTCGCCGCAAAGGACAGGGAGACGTCGAAGCGGCGGGACGATAACAGAAGAACGGGCCCGTCACTGACCGGGACGTTTTGGTAAGTCACTTTCTCCCAAGTCGGCGATGTAAACCTTGCGCGTGCCGTCGGCGAATCCGTTGAAAACGACGTATCGACCGGCGTGTCACGCGGGGTGCGGGTCCACATCGTTGAAATACAGTTCCGCGTCGGAGCGGCCCCACTGGACGTCGGCGCCGACCTGAACTTCCCAGCCATGCGACTGTGCGACCACGCCTTCGGTGCCGCGCTGCAAGTCAATCACCACCACGTCACCGGCGTCACCGGCAACCGGCGCGCGATTCTCGCAGGGGAGACGGGACAGTGCCAGGAATCGTCCCGACGGGCTAATCGGCGAAGTGTCGAAGAAGCGGTGCAATACCGGCTCGCCAGGCATGACATAAACCGGAACGGCCGGATTGTGCTCGGTGTATCGAGGATACCGGCTCAACGAGTCAAGCCCTTGCCAGGCGCAGAGGCTCTCCCTCCCCTCACGACATCCCGAGCACGTGAGGGAGATGGTGGGGCGACTGTAGCGAAGCGCGCCGGGGGCCGCTCTAGACCCACCTCGACCTCGGGACGGCTTTCCCTACGCTGCCCGCATGGCCGGAGCAGTTTTACGATTCCAGGGCGTCTTGTGTTTCATGCTGCTCGCCAGGCTCGCGGCTGGATCGGCGGCGGACGTGGTGCCGAACCCATTGGACAAACCGGGGTGGGTGCTCGACGCCCATGACGAGTTCGATGGCCCGGCCCTCAACACGGATCTTTGGAGCCCCTTTTACTTGGAATCGAGGACCGAGAGGGGACGGGCGGCCGCAAGATATGAGTTACGCGACGGCTGTCTCGTCCTGTTCGTCGATGCAGATACAAAGGGATATTTCGAGGACGGCCCGGATGTGATGACGGTGTCGGGCATACAGACAGGCGACCGCACGCGCCTGCACAAGGATGCCGATCCCGTGCACCACGAGATTCCGGCGAAGATCAACTATGCGCCAATGTATGGCTATTTTGAGATCCGGGCGAAATTGCCGGAGGGGGCACAGTCGGCGTTCTGGACACTGGGCATCAAGGATGGGCCCACGCACGCCGGTGAGATCGATATTTTCGAAAGCATCAGGGACAACCCGCGGCTCTTGAAGTTCGTCATCCACACGTGGGGCGACAAGAGCCTCAGGCACGAGAGCCTGAGGCCCGCGCTGGATTTCGATTCGACCGCGGGGTTTCACATCTATGCGCTGGAGTGGGATCCGGGCGGGTGCGCGCTGGTCGTCGACAATCGGAGGTTCATGGTCATGTCGCAGGCACCGAGTTACCCGAGTGTCTTCCTCTTGACGCTCTACGGCAACACGCGGGACCGCTCGCGGAGGGAGTTCCGCGTCGACTACTTCCGGGCGTACAAGAAGGAGGGGCAGCCGCTGACACGGGGGGTCGAGGCGTTCCGCCGGCCCCAGTCGGAACCCTGAGAGCGATCGTAAAGCCTCTGGCCCGACCCCTGAAAGAATGTCAAGAATCGAGAGTTGACCCCGATAGTGCAAGGTAGCGAAGCCGCTTCCGGCTTCGGCCCTCGCTCAGCCAGCGCCACGGGCGGGACGCCCGTGCCACGGAACCGTGGCATGGGCATCTTGCCCATGTCCCACGCCGAAGGGCGCAAGCCCTTCGCTACGGCAATGCGAGATAGCCTCGGGGCCAGGCAGGCCGTTAGGGTCACATCTCGACATTAGACACAAGGTCTGATCAAACGGCTCTGGTGCGTGCGGAATGGGACAGATGGCGCGGAAGCGTGAAATATGACGATTAGAGTCCCGATCGTTCTTGGCTAATATACGTGCAGCCCACGATGAAGACCCTCATATTGGCGCTGGCCGTCCTCTTGTCCGCAACCATTGTGTCCGACGCCGTCGCGCAAGGAGGGGTCGAGCGGGACCGCCCAGATCACATCAGGAATCCCATGATCTTTTTCAACAATTCGGCCGGCGACATCATGGTCAGGAACAGAGGCGCCACCGGCAGCATAGCGGCCACCGCGAGCTGAACGACCTCCTTCCTGCCGAACGGAAACGACCGCATGCCGCGCACGGCATCATAGGCACTGCCAATGTCCGCCAGCGCTCCGATGTCCCCGTTCCCAAGCAAGTCCTGCCCCTCGCACCCCTGGCCCCGGATCCATTTCCTGTCGAAGCGGTCCACGTATTGACTGCACAGGCGTCCGTACGCGTGGAGACCATCGCGCCGACACTTCCCCAGTTTCGGCACGAAGACACACAACGGCAGCAGCACCTGCGCCATCGCGAGCACAAGGGCGCCGATCATCTCGATCTTGAAATCCATGACCGCCTTGCCGCCGTGGAAGACCTGGCTGGCGATGAGGCCGGCGACCAGCGCCCCCTGCGCGGTCACCAGAGGGGCAAAGGCCTCCACCGTGGTGCCGAGAAAACCAAGGCCACCCGACCGGTCCGCGTGCGTCGGCACCAGGCGGAGATCCATGCGCGCGATGCGCATGAGCGCGCCGAACCACACCAGCATCCGGTAGAACCATCGAAAGGTGATGAACTGGAAGAACGGCACGCTCACCCAGGTGTACCACTGCCCCGCCGCGGTCAACTCGACTCCGCCCGCGCCCGCGTGCGCGTACCACGTCGCCGTTTTGAGCGCGCCCTCGGCCAGCCACGCAGACCGCCCCACCGTCAACGCCAGCGTCATCAGGACGAGTTCGACCGCGACCGAATTCCGCCATCGGATCGCCGAATCCAAAATCCTGTCGAACGAGCCGCGCTCCGACGCCGGCACGATCCCCGCATCCGTGAAGTGTGCGATCACCGCCCGCAACCGCACGTGCACGATCGGCTCCGCCAGGATGAACAAGGGCATCGCGATCAGGAAGCGCACGTGCGCCTCGATGTCGTTCAGAAATGGCACATCGACACCCCCGAACGCCGCCCCACCCCAGAGGCTGAGCAGCGCCAACGGCAACCAAGCGAACAGCGGAATCGCCACCAACCGCCGCGCGAGCAGATCCAGCGGCGGCTTCGCTAGACCAGCCTTAAGATACAGCTGGTACAGCGGCCCGCCCAGGGCCATTGAAAAATCCGCAGATCGATCGTTCATGGATTGTCACTCACGGCGCCAGAGATTCAGAACCTCCAGCGCAGGTTCACGCCCACGATATGAGAGTAGGCTTTGTCGTAAGCGCCCGACACGTGCCCGGTGAGAGAATTGCTGTGCACGTCGAGCGAATTGCGACCCATGTCAAGGAGCGTGTAATTGAGGCCGAGGGTCACGTCCTCTTTCCAGTCGTACTCGATACCCGCCGAGTAGCGGATGTGGCGGTCCACCGGCAGGGCGGGACCGCGCGCTTCGAGTTCCAGCGCGGAGGTGTCGTACGCCCAGCCCAGTGACGCGGCCAGCCTCCGGCAAGGCCGAAAGCGCGTCCCCACCGCGAAGTGCCATGTATCGCGCATCGGGATCTCGGACGACATCTCCACGTCCTGGACGGCATCGACATTGATCTTCATGTCGCCGACATCCTCCCAATTCTGCCACCCGATATTGCCCATCAGCGCAAACGCGGGGCACACCTGCCAGACGGTGCTGGCCATAACCTCCTGCGGCACGCGCAGGGTCAGCTCGACGTCGGTGCGCTCGATGTCCAGCGCGCCGGCCAACGCCTCCATGACGGCGCCTCGCCCGGTGACGCGCAGGGTATCCTTAAAGGTGAACTCGATCGGGCTTCGATAGACCACGCCGACGCGCACATTCCGGCCCGGCTGCACCAGCACACCGAAACTCGCGCCCGCCCCCCACGCGTCGTCGGAAATCTCGACCAGGCCGTCGTCGTAGTTGTCGTCGGAGGAAGCGACATCCTCTACGCCCTCCAGTTTCTCAGCCAAGTCCGTGAGCTTCTCGCGGACGGCGCCGGCGCGATCGAAGATGCCGCCTTTCCCACCGCCCGGGCCGCCGCCCGGCAGCCAGCCGATGCCCCAGCCCGGCAAACCGTCCAGCATGCCCTGGAGGTTATCGATCGTGTCGGTGAGCGTCTCGCCGACGACGTCGCCGCCGTTGTTGAGCATGGTCTCGGCGCTGACGCGGGCATAGCCGATCGTCGCCGTCGCGCCCACGGAGAGCCAATCGGTAACGCGGAGCGCGACGGACGGGCTGAAGCCAACTGCCATCAGGCTGAACTCTTGACTGTAGTAGCGCCCGGCCCAATCCTCGTCATAGCCTAGGCCCGCCCCCATCAGCCCTGTCATGCTGGTTCCGATGGCGAGGCGGTCGTTCACCGGCCGCACGAAGAAACTGCCCAGCGCCGGCAGAAACCCGCCCGCGTTGCCGCCCGCGCCGCCGTCCACGTCGGTCCGCCCGTCCGGGTCGAACTTCACGTCGAAAAACATCGCGTTTGCGCCGGACACGTACTCCGGCTCCCGGAGCAGCACCATCCCCGCGGGGTTGCCCCAAGCCGTCGATGCGTCCTCGGCCGCCGCCGCACGCCCGGCCGCCGCCCGGCCCTGGTCGGGCGAGCCGTTCTCGTAGACGCCCAATCCGGCCCCGTGCGACAAAACACCCCAGCCGCAAGACGCAAGCCCGCACAAAAATATCCACAACCATCGTTTGCTCATACTCCAGATCTCCCTGTGCCGAAGGGCGCACCCCGCCACGGCGGGCCATCCATCCCGACCATCGCGCCTTTGCCGCACAGATTCCCACGCGCCCCGGCATCCCGTCCGCATCATGGCAGCTCGACCCCGGCATAGTCCTCGTCGATGGGCAGGATCGGTTCGCCATGCATGCCCTTCATGACGGCCTTGAACTGATCGACCAGGAACAGCGGTTTGGCGCTTTCCTTCGACAGCGCCTCGATGCGCCGCTGCAACTCGGCCACCTTGTCCGGGTGCCGCGCGGCAAGGTTGTTCCGCTCCGACGAATCCCGCGCGAGGTCGAATAACTCGACCGCGGGCGGCAGCAGCGTGTGCCAGACGAGTTTCCATTCGTCCCGGCGCACCGCGGCCCGGAAGGGCTCGATGTTATAGACGATCTCGGAACGCGGCGAAGGCCTGCCGCGCGAGATCGTCTCCCAGACATCGACGCCATCCAAAGGCCGGGACTTCGCGGTGGAGGCCCCGGCCAGGGCGGCGAGCGTCGGATAGATGTCGACGGCGTGGATGATGCCGTCCACCGTGCCGGGCCGGATGCGCCCCGGCCAGTTGGCCAGCGCGCAGACGCGCGTGGCCCCTTCGTACAGGGTGCCCTTGCCATCGCGATACGGGCCGTTGTCGCACGGGATCTTCACCTTCGACATGTCGGCCATCACGCCGGCGAACATCGCATTGCGCGTCCCGCCGTTGTCGCTGTGGAAGAGGATCAGCGTATTGTCGCGCATCTTTCTCCTCTCAAGCGCGGCCACGACGCGGCCGACCTCGTCGTCGAGGCACGCGATCATCCCCGCGTAAGTGCGCCGCGTGGCGTCCTTGATGCCGGGGAAACGGTCCAGGTATTCCTTCGGCACCTGATAGGGCGTGTGGGGCGCATTGAACGCGAGGTACAAATAGAGCGGTGCGGAGGTCTCGTGCCCTTCGATCAGTCTCGCCGCATCCGTGCCGATGAGCGTCGTGGTGTAGCCCTCCTCCCTGACCGGCTGGTTGTCCCGGAACCAGTCCAGCACGCCCTGCTCTTCGTGGGTGAAGTAATCGAGTTCGCCGATCATGGCGCCATACTGGTAGTCGAAGCCGCGCTGCCGCGGCCAGTACTTCCGGTCGGCGTGCCCGAGATGCCACTTGCCAATGATCGCTGTCCTGTAACCCGCCTCCTTGAGGCACTGGGGCATCAGCCATTCGGCGGTGTCCAGGCCGTAGGTGGAAACGGAAGGAATGACAGCCGTCTGCAATCCGTAGCGGAAGGGATAACGGCCGGTCATCAGGCAGGCCCGCGTCGGGGTGCACATCGGCTGGACGTAGAACTGCGTGAGCTTCGCGCCGGCGGCGGCGAGCGCATCGAGGTTCGGCGTCTTGATGTCCTCGCAGCCGTTGAAGCCCACGTCCTTCCAGCCCAGATCATCGGCGACGATGTGAACGATGTTGGGCCTCGGCGCGGCAGGTGCGCCCGCAGCGGCGGCCAGCAGCGCGGCCAACGCAATCTCCCCGTATCGTGGTTTCGTCATGTCGATTCTCCCCGTGTGAGGTCTCCGTCGATCCCGCCCGCCAACGCGCTCGCGGGGCGGGTCGCTTCGCGTCCCTCGATGGCCGCGCGCACGGCGGAAAGGAGCGTTTCCTCGTCGAGCGGCTTGAGCAGGTACGCGACGGCGCCGAGTCCGCGCGCGCGTTCGCATGCCCCCGGTTCATCGAAAGCGGTGATGACGATCGCCGGAGGCGCATCGGGCCATTTCGCAAGAATCGACAACACGTCGAATCCGCCCCGGCCCGGCATCTGCAGATCGAGAAGCAGGCAATTCGGCGGATGCTTCGCCGCCGCCGCCAGAAATTCATCGCCCCCGGAAAAGCTCTCGACCCCGAAGCCGTTCGCCCGCAAAAGCCGTCCAAGCGCCTTGCGCATCGGCGCCTCGTCATCAAGCATGGCCACGACCGGACGGGACTCTGTCATCGCGGCAGAAACCTGCCGCGAACGGCCTCGCCCCGCCATTACACCTTGGTGCAATACCCGCTTGCGGATCGAAACACGGATGCGGACTGCAGCCGGGATTCTCGGTCAACGACCCCTGGCCGCCGCCAACTTCTGCGCCGCCCGCACGAGGTCGGCGACCGACTGGACGCCCATCTTCCGCATCACCCGGCCCCGATGGACCTTGACGTTCTGCTCGCCGGTGCCCAGGTCCGCGGCGATCTGCTTGTTGAGCTTTCCCGCAACGACGCCCTCCATCACTTCGCGCTCGCGCGGCGTGAGCCGCAGGAAGCGCGCGCCGAGGTCGGCGGCCTCGGCGATGGTCGCCTGCCGCTCGTCGGCCCCGCGGAGCGCGGCGCGCACCGCGCGCAACAGGTCGGAATCGTTCACCGGCTTGGTCAGAAAATCGATCGCCCCGGCCTTCATGGCGCGAACGCTCATGGGGATATCCCCGCGCCCGGTGAGAAACACGACCGGCAAAGAAATGCCGGCCTGCGCCAGCTGCCGCTGCAACTCCATCCCGTCGACCTCCGGCATCGACACGTCCAGCACCAGGCACCCGCCTTCCCCCGGACGATAGGTTTCCAGAAAATCCCTGGCGCGGGCGAACGGCCGGACGTCGAATCCTTCGGCGCGCAACAACCGCTCGAGCGCCTTGAGCATGGCGGGCTCGTCGTCGAGCAGAAAGACGATGCCAGGACGATCTTTCACAACCGCGTCTCCTGCAACACCGGCAGGGCGACGTGGAACACCGCGCCGCGATCCGGATTGGGTTCTGCCCAGATCCTGCCCCCGTGTGCCGCGATGATCGAGCGGCAGATGGCAAGGCCCATGCCGAGGCCGTGGCTCTTCGTCGTGAAGAAAGGCTGGAAGATGCGCTCGGCGTCGCCGTCGGCGAGTCCGCAGCCACTGTCGGCCACCGACACGCGCACCATGGCGCCATCCCGGGCCGTGGCGACGGTCAGCGTGCGCCCGACAGGCGGCGTCTCCGCCATGGCGTCGCAGCCGTTGATGATGAGATTGAGCAGCACCTGCTGCAGTTGAACACGGTCGCCGGACAACGGCGGCAGTCCCCCGGCCAAGTCGCGATGTACGGCCACGCCGCGCCCGATCAGGTCGCTGCGCGCCAGCGCGAGCACCTCCTCGATCACATCCCCCACCGCCAGCGGCTCCCGCTTCGGCTCGCCGCCCTTAAGCAGGGCGCGGAGTCGGCGGATGACCTCGCCAGCGCGACGGTCCTCGGTCACGATGTCCGAGAGGATATCCCGCACCTCGGCGAGATCCGGCGGGTCCTTGGCGAGGAACCTCTGGGCCGCCTGCGCGTTGCTGAGTATGGCCGCCAGCGGCTGATTGAGCTCGTGCGCGAGCGAACCCGATAACTCGCCCAGCACGACCGCCCGGGAAATGTGCGCCAGCTCGGTGCGCTGCTGCTCCAGTTGTCGCTCCGCCTGCTTTTGTCGGGTCACGTCCTGCGAGACGCCAAGCATCCGCGAGGGCCTCCCCGCGCCATCGAATTCGACGGACCCTCGCGCCGCGATCCACCGCATCGGCCCGCCGCCGGGCGACGCCACCCGGTGCTCGTTCTCGTAGTCGCCGCCGCCGGCGAGCGCCTTTGCCACCGCGGCGAGCGCTCCCTCCCGGTCGTCTGGATGCAGCCTCTCCAGGAACGCATCGAGGTTCACCCGCTCGGACCGGTCGAACCCAAAAAGCGCACGGGCCTCGTCCGTCGCCCAAATCTCATCACCCGGAATGTCCCAAATCCAGAACCCGAGCCCCGTCGCCACGGCCGCCAGCTCCATGCGCTTCTCGCTGTCGCGCAGAGCCAATTGGCTGGCTTCCAGCTCCCGGGTGATGCGCAAGGTCCGGAACAGGTCCTCGCTCAACTCGTGGCCCATCGCGGCCAGGATCGGGAGGAAGGCGAAAGTCACCATCAGCGGCGACCGGACCACGCCGGCATGCACCAGCGCTGCGTGGCCCGCGGCCACAAGGATAAAGAAGACCATCGACCCGCCTACGACCGCCGCTCGGCGGCGGTCATCCCGCCCGCCCCTCCGCCAAAGAGAAAGCGCCGCGTCCGCCACGAACACCAGAACGAGCATCGAACTGATCTCGCTCACCCTGGCCAGGGGATTGTGCACCGCCGAGTCGATCACGGAGACACGACCGCCGAGAAACTCAATGTCCCGCAGCGAAGTGATCACGCGGTATTCCAGGTTCTCGCCCGAGAGAAAATTCAGGATCAGGCTGGCCAGGCGCACCCCGCAAGAAGCGATGCCAAGCCATGCCCGACCGGTGCCGAAATAGAACCAGACGAATCCGACGATTCCGGCGTGCAGGGACAAGATCGGCACATGAATCCAGCGGCCGGCCGCGGCGAACTGCTCGACGGTGGGCGCGCGTATCATCGCAAGCTCGCAGACGGCGATCGCGGCCACGGAGACCGCCGACACCGAAAAGGCCAGATGGGCCCAGGCCGCGCGATCCTTCCACCAGACGGCAAGCTGCATCGCCGCCACTGTCAAACACGCTGCGGCAGCGGCGGACCAGGCGACTACAACCCAATTCATGACCCCTAAACAAAACCGTCACCCCACTATAACACAAGTATGCAGTGAACCCTTCGCGGACCTTGCGGATGAGACGCTGCCAACGGATACCGACGCGAGACGGCCGTCCCGGCGCATCGCCTTCCTGTTTCACGCCCGCCCGCCGCGGTGCTTGACTGGTTACTTCATTTTACCAGTGAAACGCCGCTTCCCGCCACCGTCGGTCCGCCTATGTTGGCGGGAGGAACAAGCACGTGAGCACCACCCTCGCCGGCACCCGATCTTGGCCACGTCAAAAACTCGCCATGAGGCATTGCCTCATCCTCTGCGCCCCCTGGCTGCTCGGCGGACAAGCAGGCGCGCAGCCACCCAAAGTCGTCGCATCCGACGTCTGCGTCTATGGCGGGACATCGGGCGGCGTGGTCGCCGCGCTCCAGGCCGCGCGGATGGGCAAGCGCGCGGTAATCGCTGAGCCCGGCCGTCACCTTGGCGGCATGACGGCCGGTGGACTCGCCGCGGTCGACATCGGCGAACCGCGTTCCGTCGGTGGCATCGCCCGCGAGTACTTCACGCGACTGGCCGCGGGCTATGGCAAGACGCTCGCGTGGGACCAGCCGTTCAAGGGGCACGGCGGCGGGCCCGCCACAGGCGGCGCCTTCGCCATCGAGCCGCATTCCGCCGAGCGGCTCTTCGAGGAGATGCTGCACGACGCGGGCGTTGTCGCTCATTTCGGCGCAAGGCTTGCCACCGTTCGCAAAGAGGGCGCGCGAATCGCCGAACTCGTCATGGAGGATGGCGCCATATTCCAGGCCAAGATGTTCCTCGACGCCACCTACGAGGGCGATCTCATGGCACGAACCGGCGTGAGTTACACGCTGACCCGCGAGGGCAACGCCAAATATGGCGAGACCCACAACGGCATCCATTACGGCGAAAAGTTCCGGCCGCGCACCGACCACGCCAAGCCCGGCCCCAACGGCCGCACCCCCAGCGGCCAGGGCGTCTGGGATCGCGATCTCCCGCTGGATCCCTACGTCGTCCCCGGCGATCCCAAGAGCGGTCTGCTTCCCCTGATCGATCCCGGAGAACCCGGAACGCCGGGCGACCCTGCCCCAGGCATCCAGGCGTACTGCTATCGCCTCTGCCTCACCACCAACGATAACCGCATCCCCATCGCACCGCCCAAGGATTACGACCCGAAGCGCTACGAGATCGTCGCGCGGTTCATCGCAGGTTGCCTCGCGATCGGCGACGATGTCGACCTCCGCTGGTTTTCCAAGTTCGACCCGCTGCCCAATGGGAAGTTTGATTTCAACACCGCCACATTCGGGGCCAATCTACCCGGCGCGAGCTGGGAATGGCCGGAGGCTTCCTACATGCGCCGTGAGCAGATCGCCAAGGCGCATGAGGATTACCATCGCGGCCTGCTGCACTTCCTCGCCACTGACCCACTCGTGCCCCAGAAGGTGCGCGAAGCGATGGGTCGCTTCGGCCTGCCCCGCGACGAGTTCACCGACAATGGCGGCTGGCCCCACCAGATCTATGTCCGCGAGGCCCGCCGAATGGTCAGCGACCTCGTCATGACCGAGCATCACACCTTTGGCAGAGAAGTCGCACCAAAGTCGATCGGCCTGGGCTCCTACGGCACCGACGTGCACGAGATCCGCCGGATCGCCAAGGACGGCGTCGTCATCCGCGAGGGCAAAATCGCCACCGGACGGGATGGCGCACCGCCCTACCCCATCGGCTACGGCGCCATCGTTCCCAAACCCAACGAATGCGAGAACCTGTTCGTCACGTTCGCGCTCAGCGCAAGCCACACGGCTTTCGCCAGCATCCGCATGGAACCGGTGTTCATGGTCATGAGCCAGTCGGCGGCCGCGGCCGCGTGTCTGGCGATTGACAGAGGGATCCCGGTGCAGCGGGTGGACTACGCGGGGTTGCGCGAGCGTTTGTCAAACGGCGGCCAGGTCCTCGAGTGGGGCCAACCCGCCAAACCGCCGCCACAGGCGCCCCCGGAAGCGGGCCCCGTTCCGCGCGCTTCGCGCATCCCCTCACTTCGGGACTTGCCGCTTCTCTTCGCCGACGACAGCGGGGTCGCCTCAAGCACCGGCGTCGTCCGCACCACGCATCCCGCCAAGACGCGCAACGCTCCCGTGATCGAGGCCGATCGCCCGTGGGAGGGTGGGCGCGTCTATATTTACGGCTCGGTCTATGCCGACGAACCTGCAGGCCCGTTGCGCCTGTGGTATATGTCCTTCCCCAATTATGTCTTGCACGCCACCTCGCGGGACGGCGTGAACTGGCTCAAGCCTTCGCTCCACCTACTCCCATTTAAGGACGCGACCGAGAACAACATCGTCCACAGGATCCACAGCCCCAGCGTGCTGCTGGACGCGCGCGAACCCGACCCGGCGAAGCGCTACAAATTGCTCGGGGCAAAATCCGGCGGCTATCACGCCGCGTTCTCCGCCGATGGCTTGCACTGGACGGCCTATCCGAAGAATCCCGTGTTGGAAAACTCCGATACGATCACGCTCACGCAAGATCCGATCACGGGCGAATATCTGGCGTTCCACAAGCGTCCCACCAAAATCCGCGGTTTCGGACGTCGTGCGGTCTGGTTGGCGCGAAGCCGGGATTTTCAGGAATGGGGCGATCCGGAACTGGTCTTTGCGCCCGATGAGAGGGATGACTCGTGGGCCAACGGCCCGGACCAGCGCACCGAAGTCTACAACATGTCGGTCTATCCGCACGCCGCTGGTTTCATCGGCTTGCCCACCATCTTCCGCCTCACCAAGCGTCTTCCCAAGAACAAAGTCTCTCCCGGCCAAAGCCCCGACGACGGCCCGATCGATGTCCAGCTCGCCATCAGCGCCGATGGTCGCACGTGGCAGCGCCCGGAACCGCGCTTGAACGTGATTCCGCGCGGCGCGCCCGGGACCTTTGATGGCGGCTCCATCCTCGGCGTTTCCAGCACCGCAGCGCATGTCGGCGAGGAGACGTGGATTTACTATACGGCGATGACCACGACCCACGGCGGGCCGATCCCTCCCAAACGCATGAGCATCGGCCGCGCCGAGTGGCGCCGGCACGGTTTCGTCTCGCTCGATGCCGCCGGGCTTGGCCGCGTCGAGACGAAACCACTGCGGCTCGGCGGGCCATCGCTGATCATCAATGCCGATGCCAGCCGCGGCCAATTGCGCGTGGCGCTGCTCGAAGCCGACGGTCGCGCCATCGCCGGCTACGCCCTGGATGACTCCGAACCGCTGCGCGCCGATGCCACTCGATGGACCGCACGCTGGCGATCAAAGGCCACACCACCGACGGACCGACCACTGCAAATCGTGGTTGAAATGACCCATTGCCGCTTGTTCAGCATCTCGACCGCGACCTCGACATGAAACCCATCCTCGCCCTCCTCCTCTCCTGGGCTGCCTCCGCCATCGCGGGCCCGTTGCCAACGGTGGACCTCTCGCACGAAACCACGCGCCACGTCGTCATCGCCCAGGGCACTCCGGAAATTTATCAGGGCCACCCCACCACGCTTTTGCTGCCGGACGGTAAGACGATGTTTGTCGTCTGGACCTACGGCCACGGTGGCGACTGCGGCCCGATGAAGCGAAGCGAAGATGGCGGCCTCACCTGGAGCGGCCTATTGCCCGTGCCTGACAATTGGAGCAAGGTCAAAAATTGCCCCGCACTCTACCGCCTCGCCGATCCCCGCGGCGTGGCCCGCCTCATCGTTTTCGCGGGCCAGGGATCGGACGGCACCATGCACCAATCCATTTCCACCGACAATGGCAAGACCTGGAGCCCCATGAAAAGCAACGGGCTGGTCTGTGTCATGCCCTTTTGCACCATCGTGCCGGTGGAAGGCGGCAGGCGGCTCATCGGCCTCTCGAACATCCGTCGCCCCGGCGAGACCAAGGACCCGAGGTCCAACGTCGTGGCGCAGAGCGAGTCCACCGATGGCGGCCTGACCTGGGGCCCGTGGCGCATTCTCGTGGACCACGCCGATCTGAAGCCCTGCGAGCCAGAGGTGGTCCGTTCCCCCGACGGCAAGCAGCTCCTCTGCCTCTTGCGCGAGAACGTCCGCACCCAGCCCGGCCATTTCATCACCAGCGATGACGAGGGCCGCACTTGGTCGGGGCTCAAGGACCTGCCTCCCGGCCTGCATGGCGACCGCCACAAAGCGGTCTATGCGCCCGACGGCCGACTCGTGGTCTGCTTCCGCGACATGGGCGCCGCCAACCCCACGAAAAGTCATTTCGTCGCCTGGGTCGGACGCTATGAGGACATCGTTGGCGGGCGAGATGGCGAATATAAAATCAAGCTGCTGCACAGCCACAAGGGAAGCGACTGCGGCTATCCGGGCCTAGAGGCGCTGCCCGACGGAACCCTCGTCGCCACGACCTATGTCAAATACCGCCCCGGCCCCGAACAGAATTCTGTGGTCAGCGCCCGCTTCACCCTGGCGGAGACGGACAAGGCGGAAAAACAGACCCGCGCTGCCCCCGCGGCAAAAGTCGCAGGGCTCGTGCTGGACGATGCCGCGGCAAAGTACTCGGGCCCCTGGGTGATCAGCACGCGCCTCGACCCGCTGGTGGGCCCCGGCTATCGCCACGACAACCGCGCCAAAAAGCAACCCTCCACCGCCATCTTCACCCCCGAGATTCTCGAGGCGGGCCGCTACGAGGTGCGGCTGTTGTACGTCGCCGCCAGCAACCGCGCCACGAACGCCGCCATCACCATCCGAACCGCCGACGGTGAAAAGACGCTGCCGCTAAACCAGCGCCTGCCCTGCCTGGAGGAGGGGATCCCGCGCGCGCTCGGTGTGTTTTCGTTCGCGAAGGGAATGTCCGGCTCCATCGAGATCTCCAATGCCGGCGCAAACGGTCACGTCGTGGTCGACGGCCTGCAACTCGTGCCCGAGGCGGAGGCCAAGGCGGAGCGCAGCACGCGTGCCGATACGGGCTTCCCGGTCAAATCGAGCGCGCCCGTTCCCGCCAAGATCCCGCCCCCGATGCTGCTGCAGGGCGCCGCGATGCCGCCGGACGTGGACGGGAAGACATATGATCTCGTCGTGGTCGGCGGCACGCCGGGAGGCATCGCCTGCGCGGTGCGCGCGGCCCGCGAGGGCCTTAGCGTGCTCCTGGTGAATCACACGCGGCACCTCGGTGGCTTCATGACCAGCGGCGCGGGCGGCTGGGAGGCGCCCTATGACGGCCTGCGCTCGCCCCTGTACGCCGAGATCCGCACCTCCGCCGCAGAATACTACCGCAGGACCTACGGCGAGGGATCGCCACAGCACCTCGCCTCGCTACCGAGCGCCACGAGCCGCGCGCACATCGACCGCCCGAAAATCGAGCCGCGCATCGCCGAGATGCTATTCAATCAGATGGTGGGGCGTGAGAAGAAGCTGACCGTCCTGCTCGGCCATATCGTCGCGAGCGCGGACCGCGAGGGCCCGCTGTTGAAGTCCGTCACGCTCAGACCCAGACATGGCGGGGGCCCCATCCGCGTCAACGCCCGGATCTTTGCCGATGGCATGTACGAGGGCGATCTCATGGCCGCCGCAGGCGTGACGACACAAATCGGCCGCGAGGCCCGCAGCCAATACAACGAGCCACACGCCGGGGCCATCTACACGAAGGAGCGCCACAAGGAGCCGGGCCAGCGAGGATTCCCCAAGGACGCCGACGAGGGCCTCCTGAATATCCGCTACAACAGCCACGCCACCGGCGAGATCGTGAAGGGCCCGCACAGCGGCGAGGCGGATGGCTCCGTGATGGCCTACAACTACCGCCTCATACTCACCCGGGACCCGGCGAACAGGGTCATGGTGGAAAAGCCCGCCGGCTACGACGTCGCTATCGCAAGGGCCGCCGCCAGCGGCGGTTTCGTGCCTAACCTCCCAAACAACAAGGTCGCCTGGAATGGCGGACGCCTCATCGGCCCCCAGAATGACTACCCGGCCGGCGACTGGGACCAACGCGAGCGCATTTCCCGTCAATACCTCGACGCGATGCTGATGCGCCTGTGGTGGATGCAAAATGCTCCCGATGCGCCCACCGCCGACCGCCAAAAATTCGCGGGCTACGGCCTTGCCGCCGACGAATTCCCCGACAACGCCCACGCCCCCTACGAGATCTACGTCCGCGAGGCACGGCGCCTGGTCGGGCGCTACGTTTTTAAAGAGCAGGACAACAGGGTCGCACCGGGCATCGCGCGCACGCCCATTCACGCCGATAGCATCGCCATCACGGACTGGCCGGTGGATTCCGTGGCCTGCCTGCCGCGCAAGGCGCCCGGCTCCAATCTGGACGGCATCTTCTTCCTCGGCGAGGAGACACGCCCAGCGCAGGTGCCGTACCGCAGCCTGCTGCCGAAGGAACTGGACAACCTCCTGGTGCCCGTTGCGCTCTCCGCATCGCACGTTGGCTGGGGCGCCATCCGCCTAGAGCCGATGTGGATGCAGGTGGGCGAGTCCGCCGGTTTCGCCGCCGCACTGGCGGTGAAAAGCAATACCACGCCCGCGCAACTCGACCCCGACCGCCTTCTCCGCAAGCTCGCCACGAGCCGCGTGATGATCAGCTTCTTCAATGACGTTGACGTGCGCGACGGCGGGGCATGGATTCCCGCCGCACAGTTCTTCGGCACCAGAGGTTTCTTCTCCGATTACAACGCCCGCCCCAACGATCCTCTCACGGAGGACGAGCGCGAGGCATGGCAGCAAGGCTTCAACCAACTCCAGCGGGGCACCCTCGACCCCGCCAAACTCGCCGCCGCCGTCCATGCGGCGGCAGCCAAAGAGTCCCCGCCCACCAGCGATCGTCGCGCCAACTTCCTGCTCCAACTCTGGAAACAGTTGAACCACTGATGAGAGCCTGCCTCATTCCGCTCCTCTTCGCGCTCGCGGGCCTCGCTCAGGCACACTCGTCCGAGACCCTCGATCCCGATCTCTGCATCTATGGCGGCACGCCGGGAGGCATCGCCATGGCGGTGCGCGCGGCGCGGGACGGCTTGGGCGTGGTGCTCGTGAACCGCAATGACCATCTCGGCGGCATCCTCGCCAGCGGCCTCGGCGTCTGGGACACGCTGTGGGAGGGCAAGCGCTCGCCCATCTATGATGAGGCCCGTCAGGCGATCTTCGATCACTACCGCACGACCTACGGCACGGATTCGCCGCAGTATCGCGACGCACTGCCCGGCAAGAGCGGCCACACCAACGGCAAGTTCGAATCGAAAGTGGCGGAAATGATCCTCACCAAAATGGTCGAGCGCGAACCGCGCATCAGGGTCCTGCGCCACCTCGCGCCGCAATCGGCGAACCGCGACGGCCGCCTCATCCGCTCCATCACCTTCACCAGCCCCTCGAGCGATCGGAGCGTGGACGTCAGAGCCGCCGCTTTCGCCGATTGCAGTTACGAGGGGGATCTCATGCCGTTGGCCAAGGTCGCGTACCGCATCGGTCGCGAGACCCGCGCCGATTTCGGCGAACCCCACGCGGGACGCATCTTCATGGGACCCACCCGGGAACGTCCTGCCCACCTCGACGCCGAAATCCTGGCGCTGCACGACAAGCTCAACCTCCGGCGCTTCACCGGCTTCCAGGCCATCCTGCATGGCGACCGCCTCGGCGAGGGCGATCGCCTCGTCCAGGCCTTCAACTACCGCACCACCCTCAGCTCCGATCCCGCCAACCGCCTGCCCGTGGAGAAGCCCGCCGGTTACGATCCCGATGCACTGAAAATGCTAGAGTTCGGCTCCATCGTGCAGCCCTTGCCCAACTCCAAGATCGGATGGAACCGCCCCCAGTTGGTCGGCCCACATCAGGACTATGTGGAGGGCGACCGGGCCACCCGCGAGCGCGTCATGGATCAACATTGGGACGCCACCCTCGCGCTGCTGTATTTCCTGCAAAACGATCCCTCCGTGCCCGAGCAACGCCGCGCCTTCTTCGGCCGCTACGGCCTCGCCAAGGACGAGTATGCCGACAACGCGAATCGTCCCTACGAGTTCTACGTGCGCGAAGCCCGCCGCATGGCAGGCCGCGCCACGTTCACCCAACACGATGCCATGCTTTCGGCGGGAATGCGCCGCGCGCCGATCCACCAGGATAGCATCGCCATCACCGAGTGGTACCTCGATACCCACGCGTGCAGCCTCGACCGCGTCCCGGGCAGCCTCGATGAGGGCAAGATGATGCTCCACTACGAGACCTTCCCCGGCCAGGTCTCATACGACACCCTGCTGCCAAAGGACCTGGACAACCTGCTCGTGCCGGTCTGCCTCAGCAGCACCCACGTGGCCTGGGGCACCATTCGCCTGGAACCCACCTGGATGCAGATCGGCGAATCCGCCGCCATCGCCGTCGCGCTCGCGAAGGCTCGGGACATCCCCCCCGCGGACGTGGACAGGGACGCGCTGTCGCGAGAACTCGCGCGCCGCAAGACCCTGATCACCTTCTTTAACGACATCGACATCGCCTCGGACGATCCCCGAGTCCCCGCCGCCCAGTATTTCGGCGCCAGGGGCTTCTTTGCCGATTACGACGCACGACTGGATGAGCCACTCAAGGAAAACACCCGCCACATCTGGGGTCAGGGACTCTTGGCCCTGCGAACGGGAAGCCTGGATCCAACGGAATTTGCAAGGCGGGTGCATCAGTCAGAGGCGGAAGACTCCCGGCCCCTGGAACGGACCAGGGGTCAGGCCATGCTCGGCATGTGGAAGGCACTCGCTTCCGAAAAACCCAAGACCGCGCCTTCCGCTAACGTGCGGCCTGCTGAGAAACCCCAACCCCCGCGCAGGCCACTCGAGGTCCAGCCCGTGCGCTCAAGCCCCGCCCGCGAGGTCAGCGGCAGGGGCTACGACGTCATCGTCATCGGAGGCACGCCGGGCGGCATCGCCTGCGCGGTGCGGGCGGCCCGCGAGGCCTTGAGCGTGCTGCTCGTGCAACACAACGGGCACATCGGCGGCATGCTCATCAACGGCCTCATGCAATGGGACGCCCTCTACGGCGGGCGCCGCGCTCCCATCTTCGACGAATACGCTAGAAGGATTGAGGGCTACTACCGCGACAACTACGGCGAGAATTCAACGCAATTCTCGCAGGCCCGCTACACGCAGGAGCATTATCCGATGAGCCGCTTCGAGCCGGGCGTGGCGGAGCACCTTTTCAACCAGCTCGTCTCAGCCGAACCGAACATCACCACGCTGCTCTCGCACTACCCCGCCCGGTTTGAACGCGACGGCGCCGAGTTGAAAGTTCTCACGCTGCGCTCATACGGCACCACGAACGACATCCGCGTGACGGGCATAACCTATGTTGACGCCACGTATGAAGGCGACCTCGCCGCGCTGGCGAAGGTTCCCTACCGCGTCGGCCGCGAAGGCCACGACGAATACGGCGAGCCCCACGCGGGGAAGATCTTCACCAACATCAGCAAGGAAAGCGGCCCGCAAGACGCCAAGGATGGAAAGCTGAACCTCCACCCGTACGGCCACAGCCAGGGAACCGTCGATCCTGATAGCCCCCGCACCGCCGACCGCGCCATCCAGGGATACAACTACCGCTTCTGCCTGACCAACGAGGAGGGCAACCGCCGCCTGCCCGATAAGCCTCCCGGCTACAACCGTGAGGAATACGTCGGCTACTACCGCCTTGGCATGGGCGCGGGCGACCTCAACGGCAAGGGGCTTTTCAACTCCGCCCTGCTGCCCGGTGAAAACCACAACTACCCCGAGGCCGAATGGCCGACGCGCGAGAAGATCATCGGGCGCCACAAAAACTTCGCCCTCGGCCTGATGTGGTTCCTCCAGAACGACGAGTCCGTATCGCCGGCGAAGCGCCTGGGTTATCGCCGCATCGGCCTGCCGCTCGACGAGTTTCCCGACAACGGCAGCATCCCGTATGAAATGTATGTGCGCGAGGCACGCCGCATCGTCGGCCGCCACGTCTTCACCGAGCACGACAATTCCCTCGCGCCAGACATCGGGCGCACCCCTGTCCACCCCGACAGCATCGCGATCACCGACTGGGCCATGGACTCCCACGATTGCAGTTGGGATCGCAGTCCCGGCTATGCCTACGACGGCAAGCTGATCCTCACCGAAGAGTCTCGCCCCGCGCAAATCCCCTACCGGAGCCTTCTGCCACAGGGCGTGGACAACCTGCTGGTGCCCGTCTGCCTGTCGGCCACGCACGTGGCCTGGGGCGCCGTGAGGCTCGAACCCGTCTGGATGCAGACCGGCGAGGCCGCAGGATTTGCCGCCGCGCTCGCCAAGAAACTCCACACGACGCCCGCCCAGCTCGACGCGGATCGGCTGGTGCGGACGCTCGCCGAACGCGGACAGATGATCAGCTTCTTCAACGACGTGAACGCCGCCGGGCCCGAACCATGGATCCCCGCCGTCCAGTATTTCGGCACGAAGGGCTTCTTCCCCACCTATGACGCCAGGCCCAACGATCCGCTGGACGACGCAACCGCAAGGTTCTGGGCCGAGGGCTGCACACGGCTGATCGCCGGAACCCTTGATCCCGCGAAATTGGCGGAGTCGCTTGCGGCCACCATCGCGAAGGGCGGCGGCAAGAACGTGACCGCCTCTCAGTTCGTCGCTGTGCTGCCAGAGCCCAGCCGGACGACCGAGATTCCCAAATCAGACGAACCACTGACCCGAGCGGATGCCTGCGCCATGCTATATAGGAGAACCACGCGATGAAACACGAGACCCTCTCACACGCGGACCTTCTCCAACTCAAGCGCTGGAACACCCCCACCATCTACAACGGATGGGAGCAGATCACGAAATGCGATGCCTCCGCCGAAGGTTTCAATCTCGAGGAGGCGCGCGACTTCATGCCCCACATGGGCCCCATGGTGGGATACGCGATCACGGTCGTCATCGAGCCCAGCAACCGCGAGCACAGGCAGAGCCATCCCGACGCGTGGTCCGAATACCGCCGTTATGTCGCTTCGGTCCCCGGTCCCAAGGTCGTCGTGGTGCAGGACCTGGACAAGCCGCGCGTGATCGGCGCCTACTGGGGCGAGGTGAATTCAAACATCCATCGCGCGCTGGGCTGCGTCGGCACGATCACCGACGGCGCCATCCGCGACGTGGATGAGATGTGCAACGCGGGCTTCAAGGCGATCGCGCGCCGCCTCTGCGTGGGCCACGCCTTCTCTCACCCGGTCCGCTGGGGATGCGACGTCGAGGTCTTCGGCCGAAAGGTACGCCCCGGGGATCTGATCCACGCCGACAAGCACGGTTTCCTGGTGGTGCCACCGGAAGATCAGGCCCGGCTGCTGGACGCCGCGCGGTTCATGGACGCCAACGAATGCAAGACCATCATCCCGGCAGCCCGCGACAACTCGGGCAGGACATGCGAAGAGATACTGGCGCACATCGATGACGCGATCGCGGCCTTCGTGCGTGCGGTTAAGGAAAAATTCCATCGGGAGGGGGAATGGTGAACACGCCGACGGGCGAACAGCGCATCGTGATCCTCGACACCCTCGGGGATTTCCCCGCGCCCTTCTCGTGGGAACCGGTCACCGCGATCGCGCCCTGCGAGAAGCACGAGCGTAGCCCGGCCCACACGATCCTTGAGCGTTCCCGCGGCGCCACGATCCTCCTGACCAACAAGACGCCGCTCACCGCCCAGACCATCGCGGCGCTGCCCCGGCTCCGCTACATCGGAGTCCTCGCCACAGGATACAACGTCGTGGACGTCGGGGCCGCCCGCTACCGCGGGATCCCGGTCGCCAACGTCCCCGACTACGGCACCGCGAGCGTCGCACAGGCCGTCTTCGCGCTGCTCCTCGAACTCACGAACCACGTCGGCCATCACGCCGGGGCCGTCCGCAAGGGCCGCTGGTCCGAGTCGCCCGATTTCTGCTTCTGGGATTATCCGCTGATCGAACTCGCGGGCCGCACGTTCGGCATCGTCGGCTACGGCCACATCGGCCAGATCGTCGCGCGAATCGCCCGCGCGTTCGGGATGCACGTACTCGCCTCGACCCGGACGCCGAAGGAAGCTGATGGGGTCACATCATTCGTGGACCGGGACACCCTATTTCGCGAGGCCGATGTCGTCTCGCTTCACTGCCCACTGACGCCCGAGACGCAGGGCCTCGTAAACGCCGAGCGCCTCGCCTCGATGCGTCCGGGATCTTACCTCATCAATACGGGCCGTGGCCCATTGGTTGACGAACCCGCGCTGGCCACGGCCCTCGATTCGGGTCACCTCGCCGGCGCGGGCCTCGACGTCCTTTCCGCGGAACCACCGCGCGCCGACAACCCCCTCTTGCGCGCAAGAAACTGCGTCATCACCCCGCACGTCGCATGGGCCACGGTCGAGGCGCGGCGCCGACTGGTCGACATCACCGCCGCCAACATCCGAGCGTTCCTGACGGGAAGACCCCAGAACATCGTGAACGCATGATGCCGCTCGCCCTAGCCATGAGCCTACTTCTCGCAAACGTGCCCGGTGCCGCCGCCGCGCCTCTCGCGTGGAAGCCCCTGCCGTCTGTCCCCGAACCCAAGGGATTCGCCGGATCATTCGCGGGCGTCAGCGGGTGCGCGCTGCTCGTGGCAGGCGGCGACGAGGCGCGCCCCGGGGTGCGATCCACCGAGGTGTGGTTCGCCGCCCATGGCCCGCAACCCACGACAAAAGGTCCACCATGAAATACCAAAGACTGACAGGGCTCGTCGCGGCCCCATTCACCCCATTCCACCAAGACGGCTCGCTCGACGTGGGCCGCGTGGCCGAACAGGCGGAGCGCCTCATAGCCGACGGCGTCGCGGGCGCCTTCGTCTGCGGCACCACCGGCGAGGGCCCCTCCATGAACGTCGAAGAACGGATCCGACTGACCGAAGGCTGGATCGCCGCGGCCGGTGCAAGGCTCCGCATCATCGTGCACGTCGGCCACTCCTGCCTCGCGGATTGCCAGACCCTCGCCGCACATGCGCAGCGGGCTGGCGCGACCGGCATAGGCTGCCTCGCCCCCTATTTCTTCAAGCCCAGGTCCGTCGGCGACCTTGTCGGATTCTGCGCCAAAGTGGCGTCCGCAGCGCCCGATCTGCCGTTCTACTATTATCACCTGCCCTCCGTGACGGGGGTCAATTTCCCGATGGTCGAATTCTTGGCGGCCGCCGCGGAGAGGATCCCCAATCTGGCGGGGATCAAATTCACCTCCGAGGACCTGATGGATTACTCCGCCTGCGGGCGGTTCGACGGCGGGCGCTTCGACATCCTCTTCGGGCGCGACGAGATCCTCCTGGCGGGTCTCGCGCTGGGAGCAAAGGGGGCGATCGGCAGCACGTACAACTACATGGCCCCGATCTACCACGCGCTGATCGGCGCCTTCGAGCGCGGCGACATCGCGGCGGCCCGAGCGGCCCAGGCCCGCGCGGCAGACATCATCGCGGTGATGCTCCGCCACGGCGGTCTCGCCGCCGGAAAGGCCATCATGGCACTCGTGGGGTTCGACTGCGGGCCAGTCCGTCCGCCGCTGCACGACCTCGGCCCGGAGCAGCGCGAATCCCTGCGACGCGAGCTGGAAACCCTGGCCTTTCCCATCCAATCGTGACTGGTTCGAGAATTCAGATGCCGGGCCGTAGGAGCCTGCTTGCAGGCGATGCCATGCGCGGATCGCGCGCGAGCGCGCTCCTACATCTCATTTCCGCCCCGGTGGTGCCCCGAATGCTCCCCGCCCGCATCAGCCGGGAGGGACGCCGGCCCCGGCGTCCGCGATTCACCAGCCGCCCGACACCTGGGCCAACCCGGCCCGCGAAGCCGCGGGCCCTCCCGATAGACGTGTCAGAGCCAGCCGAGGCACGACACCCGGCCTGATGAATTCACCTCAACCCAAGGAAATAGCATGAAACTCCACACCCTCACCCTGATCGGCATCACGTCGCTCCTGTCCGCCTCGCGCGCGGAGCAGGCCGGACCCGATCTGCCCCTCGTCGATATCTCCGGCGAATCCAACCGGCACGTCATCATCGCCGCCGGCACCGAATCGGTCTATCAGGGCCATCCCACGACCGTGCTCATGCCCGACGCCCGAACGATGTTTGCGGTCTGGAGCATCGGCCACGGCGGCCCCGCCGGACCGATGGCCCGAAGCGACGATGCCGGGCTCACGTGGACGCGCCTCGACGATTCGCTCCCCGAAGGATTCCGAACGCACCGGAATTGCCCGAGCATCTACCGCCTCGTGGATCGCGAGGGCAAAGAGCGCCTCTGGGTGTACTCTGCCCAGCCGCTCATGCCGCGCATCCTCAGCGAGGACGGCGGCCGCACGTGGCGAGAGATGGCGCCCCTCGGCTTCACCAACGTGATGACCTTCAGCAGCATCGTGGCGTTGAAAGATGGCTCGCACCTCGGGCTCTACCACCGCGGACCGGGCGGCAAGGACAAGAGCCCACTGGTCGTGCTGCAGAGCGCGACGCGGGATGGCGGCATCACGTGGGGTGAGCCCCGCATCGTCGCCGAGGTCGAGGGCAAGGATCCCTGCGAGCCCTACGGCTTCCGCTCGCCCGATCGCGCGGAAATCTGCTGCCTCATGCGCGAGAACAAACACAAGGGCCATAGCCTCATGATGTTCAGCCGCGACGAGGGCAAGACCTGGACCGCGCCCCAAGACACGCCATGGGGCCTCACCGGCGACCGCCATCAGGGCGTCCGACTCCCCGACGGAAGGTTCGTCATCGCCTTCCGCGACCAGGCGCCCCAAAGCCCAACCCGCGGCCATTTCGTCGCCTGGGTCGGCACCTACGACGACATACGGCAATGCCGCCCCGGCCAATACCGCATCAAACTCCTCCACAGCTACGCGGGCGGCGATTGCGGCTACCCCGGCATGGAACTCCTCCCCGATGGCACCCTCGTCGCCACCACCTATATCAAGTACCAACCCGGACCCGCGAAACACTCCGTCGTCAACGCCCGCTTCAAGATCGCCGACACTGACGCGATGGCAGCCAAATGCCCATAACCAAACTGGCCCGCGCAACCGATTCGAAACCTTGACACCCCGATTGGATTGAACGATCTTCACACGTAATCTAGTTCGGTTTTGGGCGCGCTCGCCCCATCTGGGTCCGAAAACCGCAGGAGACGGCATGAATTCGACTATTAAGAAACCATTAGGGTCCCTGGTGGGAATCCTCTGCGTGACCACGGCGATGGGCCAAACCAATGTCTGGCGTGTGGATCCGATCGCGGGTCACCCGCGGGATTTCGCCACCATCACCGACGCGCTGAACAGCTCGACCGTGAAAGATGGCGACACAGTCTTAGTCACCGGTGACTTCTCGACGACGGACGTTACACTCCAACGTCGCCTGCACCTCGTGGGCTTCGGTTACTACCTGGCCGAGAATGGGATTTCCTATCCGCCCGGGACGCTGGCGCCCGCAACGATCCGGAGCCTCCTGGTGCGCTCGGCTGCGGCTGGTTCGCCCACCAACGGCAGCGGGAGCAGCATCACCGGTTTCACGCTCACCACAGACGCCACGTTCAATGACGTGTCTCGGGTGGTCTTCCGACGAAACAATGTGCGCAAGGTCGTCATCGCCGGGGCGAACGGCCAGGCGGCGAGTGGGATTTCCGTCATCCAGAATTACATCCGCGCCCTGGGCACCGACGACAGCTACGGTGCAATCCGATCCGAGACCTGGGACAACTACGACATCCTCATCGCCAACAATTTTATAGGGCGCGAACCGGCCGGCTCCTTCACCATGTCGGCAAACGACGTTTTCCTGATACGGAACAACATCATCCGCGCCGGGGGCTGGATCCACAACGGCCTGTTTGCGGACAATGCCGTTTACGGTCAAACGACGATGTACTGGAACAAGATGGTGGTCCAAAACAACATCGCCATCGGCGGCAACTTCCTGCCAGCGGGTTCCAGCAACATCAACAACCAGGTCGAGTCCAATGTCTTCGTCCTGGGGACGAGCCCGGATGGCAAGTACCAGCTCGCGGCGGGGAGTCTGGCCATCGGCGCGGCCAGCGACGGCGGCGACATGGGGATGTACGGGGGCACGTATCCCTACGTCCTGTCTGGCCTCCCGCCCGTCCCCGTCATCACGCTCCTGAGCATCCCGAATACCGTGCCAGATGGAGAGGATCTCCAGGTCCAGATCCGCGCCGAGGTCCATCCCTGAAGGGAACCCGTGATGAACGCACGGTTCCTCTTCGCGATTGCAGGCATGGCGGGATCCGCCGCCTGTGCCGAGGATGTCGTCCTGCCCGAGACGACGCTCTTTGAGATCTACAATCTCCAAACGACGCTGGGTAACCCGACATCGCCCTCAATCTGCACATCCCGACAACCGTGGCGGGTCACGCGGTTGACCACCTGCCACTATCAGGCAGGGGGCACTCCGCCCGGCACGATGTGGCTGGTCGATGGCTCCGGCAGCAACTGGGGCCCCTGGCAGGCAACACCCGGCGAGAGCACATTGTTTGAGATCGACAACCCGGAGGGGGTTCAAAGCAACCCAACATCGCCATCGGTCTTCAACAACCCGGTTGCCTGGCGGGTGACGAGGCTGATGACCTACCATTACCTCAACGGTGGCATCCCGCCAGGAACGATGTGGCTGGTCGATGGTTCGGGCAGCAACTGGGGCCCTTGGCAGGCCACAGGCCGCACGGGACAAGGGGGCGTGCCAAACGCCTATTGGGATGTGGAGATCAACCCCGCCATCATCCTCCCCCCCGACACCTACACCATCCAAAGCAGCAGCCCAGAAACATGGTCCCATAACGCGCAGAGCGGTGGTCGCGGCATGTGCCGCGTCAGCGGCGGTACAGTCGATGGGAACCCCTACTGGGACGTCGATTTCGACCCCGGTCTCGATCTGCCCCCAGGCATCTACACCTTCCAGGTCAGCAGCCCCGAAACCTGGTCGCACAACGCGCAGAGCGCAGGCCGCGGCATGTGCCGGGTCAGCGGCAGCTTCTTTCTGTCCTCCACCCCACCGATAGATTTCCCCGGGCGCGCCACAGAAATCAGCTGGCTCGCATGGAAGATCGACGACGACCCTCGGGTGTCGCCCTCGGGCACACTCCCGACGACACCCACGCCCATAGTCGAGACGACCCTCTCGATACCTGTCGCCGCGATGACCGGTGGCGTCCACCGTCTCGAGATCATCGCCGGCGGCGCAACCAACGGATCCCCGAGCGGCGCCGGCATGCTGTGCGTGAGTCCATTTCACAGGTTTCGCGCGCCCTCGGAGTCGCCTGTCGCGCGCCTCGACTGGGCATTCGATGGGAGCCCGTTGGTTCCCGAAAGCTCCGTGGCCGTATCGCCCCCCACGCTGGCCGTCGAAACCAATATCGCGCTGCCCGCATCCGGACTGGACCCAGGCACGCACCGCCTCGGGTTGGTGCCACTCGACGGGGGTGGAGCCGGGGGGATGCTGTACACATCGCCTTTCCACGTGAGTTACCCATCGGTCGGTGGGCTCCGGGACATCACACTCGATGTTGTCTTAACCAACCACGCGCCGGCTAGGGGCGCCATCGTCAAACCCATCTCGGGCGCGCCAACCATCTTCGAGGACACTGTCACATGGCCCGACTTCCGCCTTAGGGCATCCGGTTCCTACCTCCTGAGGGCCAAAGCGGCGACCACCGCTGACATCGGTGGCCCATGGGTCTGGACCCAGTTCGACCAATCGGTCCCAGCCTATCGCGAGGAACTGAACCTCTCCTATTGGCCACCCGAAGCCTTCCCGGGCGTCAGCGTCGCTTTCGGCGGCGACGCCAACGGCGACGGCACGCCCAATGGCCTTGCATTCGCCCTGGGCGTCCCACCCGATCAACGGGCCCAGGGATTTCTGCCGGATGTGCTATTTGATGTTGAATACCTGTACTACTCCTTCCGGCAACGGAGCGGCGGGACGGGCGATCCCGGCGCGGGATACTCGGCCGACGGCGTCAGCTACCATGTCGAGATATCCGGCACCCTCCTCGGCGACAGCTGGCTATCCGGACCCGGCCTCTTTGATGTGGTCGGCACGCCGATCGACAATGGCGATGGCACCGAAACTGTCACCATCCGGATCCAACGCCCGGAAGCGGGCCGACTGTTTGTCCGCCTTCGCTGCGACGAGGCGCCTTGACGCAAAGGTTCACCTCCCCCGCTTCGCCGCCGGTCCCCCTTCCACCGCCTGGAGCTTCTGGTCGGGGAAATCGCCGGCCTCGCCGCGCAGCTGATGCCGCAGGAATCTCGCCACGATCTCTTTCGCCTCGGGCGGGAAACCTTGCCCGTGGCCACCGCCCTCCACCGTGACAAGCGTCGATGCCACGCCCGCCTTCTTCAGGGCGGCATGCAGCGCCTCCGACTGGGCGTAGGGCACCACGGGATCGGCATTGCCATGGACATTCAGGAACGGGGGGTCGTCCTTGCTCACGTATGTGATCGGGCTCGCGGCCTTTGCCTTTTCCTTGTTCTCCTGCAATGCGCCCCCCACCAACTTCGCCTCGGGTGAATCGGGTGCATCGTGATTCATCCGCGCGCTGCGCCCACCCTGCGCACCCATGGTGAGGAGATCGCTCGGTCCATAGTAATTCACCACGCAGCTCACCCGGCTGGAGACCCCCTTGTTCGGGCCGAGATCGCCCTCCAGCTCCTTCACGTCACCGCTGGTCCCCAGCAGCGACACCAAGTGGCCTCCCGCCGAACTGCCCCAGACGGCGATCTTGCCGGGATCGAGACCGTATTTCTCCGCGTTGGCCCGGATCCATCGGATCGCGGCCTTGCAATCGAAGATCTGCTGCGGGAATTGCGCCTCATCGGTCAGGCGGTATCCCACGCTCGCGCCCGCGAATTCACCGCTCGCCACCAGATCCGCCACCTGGCGGCGCCCGCCGGTCTTGTCGCCGTTCTGCCAGCCGCCGCCATGGATGAACACCACCACCGGCAGCTTGCCGCCCTTCGGTTCCGCCGGCAGCAGCAGATCCAGTTTCTGCCGCGGGTTCTCGGTCCCCGCGTACGGGAGGTCTGCCTCCAGTTTCACACCCGGGGGCATCGGTGGCGCCCCCCCGCCGGGCCGCCGCCCTCCCGGCGCGCCTTCCCGCGCCCGCCGCAGGAAAGCCTCGTGCTCTTCCAGCGAGATGGAGCCGTCCTTGTCGCGATCAACCCGTTCAAAGTTCTGGCGCGCGCGCTCCGGCAATTCCTCCTTGGAGAGCTTCCCGTCGCCGTTGCTGTCCATTCGCTTAAACATCTCGCCGGGATCGGCCTGCCCGAACGCCGATGCCGTTAACCCAACCGTAACCACCAATGCCCGAAATACCATTTTTCGCATGTGCCTTCCTCCTGCGGAGTCACCCATTCCCCCATGAAACCCCCCACGTCCGCCAAAGTTTCTGACGCGGCGCACGCCGCCGCGGGAGGGACGCCAGCCCCGGCGTCCGCGATTCACCAGCCGCGCAAAGCCTGGGCCAACCGCGGCCCCCGACATTGAAATCCCGGCATTCCGGGTTTAGAAAACCTTCTCCACTGATGAGCCATCTCGATCGCATCAACGAGGCCTTCGCGGGCGTCTCCCTCTCCGGTGAGGAGATCCACCGCTACGGGAGGCATCTCGTCATGCCGGAGATCACGATCGACGGCCAGCGCAAGCTGAAGGCCGCCCGCGTCCTGTGCGTGGGCACCGGCGGCCTTGGCTCGCCCCTGCTCACCTACCTGGCCGCCGCGGGCATCGGCAAGCTCGGCATCGTGGACTTCGATTTTGTCGATCACTCCAATCTCCATCGCCAGATCATTCATTCCACCGAAAGCATCGGCCAGCCCAAGGTCGTCTCCGCCCGCAAACGCATCCACGAGATCAACCCCAACGTGGAGGTCGAAACGCACGAGGTGGCCCTCCGTTCCGGTAACGCCATGGGCATCTGCCGCGGGTATGACGTCATCGTCGATGGCACCGACAACTTCCCCGCCCGCTATCTCGTCAACGACACGTGCGCGCTGCTGGGCAAACCCAACGTCTACGGCAGCATCTTCCGTTTCGAGGGCCAATGCACCGTGTTCTGGGCCACGAAAGGCCCATGCTACCGGTGCCTGTTCCCCGATCCCCCGCCACCCGGACTGGTGCCCAGCTGCGCCGAGGGCGGAGTCCTCGGGGTGTTGCCCGGGATCATCGGCGTCATGCAGGCGATCGAAACCATCAAGATCATCCTCGGCATCGGCGATCCCCTCATCGGGCGACTGGTGGCATTCGATGCGCTGCGCATGCGCTTCCGGGAACTGAAGCTCCCGAAGGATCCCGCCTGCCCCATCTGCGGCGAGAAACCCACGATCCGCGAACTGATCGATTACGAGCAATTCTGCGGTGCCGCGGCCACCGCGGGAACAACCGCCCCCAAGGAGGCACCCGTGCCCGAAATCACCGCCACCGAACTCAGCGCCCGCCTCGCGGCCAAGAAAGATCTCATCCTCCTCGACGTCCGCGAACCCCACGAGTACCAGATCTGCCGAATCCCCGGCGCGCGCCTGATCCCACTCGGGGAATTGTCGCGCAAGATCCACGAGTTCGACCCGGACCAGGAGATCCTCATCCACTGCAAGTCTGGAGGCCGCAGCGCCACCGCCGTCCGCGCCTTCCAAAAGGCCGGCTTCAGGCACGTCAAGAACGTGCGGGGCGGCATCCTCGCATGGTCGAAGGAAGTCGACCCCACGGTCCCAAGGTACTGACTGTCTGACTCGAAGACTCAGATGCCCGGCCGCAGGAGCCTGCTTGCGGGCGATCCCATGCGCGAATCGCGCGCAAGCGCGCTCCTACGTTTCATTTTCTTCCCCGGTCGTGCCCCACCGCGCGGGGCACAACCGGGCCGGAGAATCGTAGCGAAGCCGATCGCCAGAGGCGATTTTGCCAACATTCCGGCTTCGGCGTTCGCCCAGCCAGCGCCGCGGGCGGGACGCCCGTGCCACAGGACCGTGGCATGGGCATCTTGCCCATGTCCCACGCCGAAGGGCGCAAGCCCTTCGCTACCCGACCAGTACGCCCTCTTTTCGATCTAGCCTGCCGGGCTTTCCAAAGCCCGGCAGGCTGCTAGGCTGGCGCGATGCTCGATTGGCTCGAGGCAAGATTGGGGCGTTTCGCGATACCGCATGCCATCCGTGGCATCGCGCTGCTGTACGCGGTCTGTTTCGTGATGGAGGCACTCAAGCCCGGCTTCGTCGGGATGCTCACGCTCGAGCCCGACCTCGTCCGGGGCGGACAGTTCTGGCGCCTCTTCTCCTACGCGCTCATCCCCTCGACGCTCAGCCCCATATGGATTCTTTTTGTGGTGATGATCATGTGGCTGATCGGCGCGGGAATCGAAGAGGCCTTCGGCCCATTCAAGACCAACCTCTACCTCCTGATCGGCATCCTCGGCACTGCCGCGGGCGCCATGTTCTTCGGATTGCCCGACATCTCTGGCCAGTACCTTTACCTCTCGCTCTTTTTCGCGTTCGCCACCCTGTACCCGGAATACGAGATCCTGGTCTTCTTCATCCTGCCCGTGCGGGTCAAATGGCTCGCCCTGATCTCTGCCGTGCTTGTCGGGCTCGCCTTCATCAGTGGCGGCGCCGCCGCGAAACTCGCCATCGCCTGCGCCCTGGCCAATTACATCCTCTTCTTTGGGCCCACCGCCGCCCGCACCGCGGTCGCCCTGGCACAGGTGAGAGCAAGGCGCGCCCAGTTCGAATCGCACAAGATCCCCGAGGACGAACCCCTCCACCGCTGTGCCGCGTGCGGCCGCACCGAGCATGACGACGACCTGCTCGAGTTCCGCGTCGCCAAAGACGGGGAAGAGTATTGCGCCGAGCACCTGCCGCGGCCCTGACCTGAAACTTCAGGCGCTGTTCGCGGGCGCGGCTCGCGCCCCGACCCATGATCCGGGCCGGGAGGGTTTTGGACTGCGGTGGCAAAGCCCCGGGTCGGGGCGGCGCCACCGCTTTGGCAGCGCGCGAAGCGCGGGCCGGGACCATCGGTTTCGGCTCCACCGGAGGCAAAAGCGGTGTCGCCGCTTCGCTCTGCCACCGCAGTCCAAAACGGCCCCGCCCCCAGAAGTTTCATCATGAATAATCCGGCGCGTGAACGACTCTGGCTAGCGCCGCCCCGGCGCGCCGGGGCCGGCGCTGACCTGAAACTCCGCAAGCGTTCGGCGTCTCGCAGAGACGCCCCACAAGTCTTGTAGGCCTCGCGGGCCGCATTGGCCGCTGAACCGGGATCACCGCATGCCCAGCGCCGCGCGAAGCACCGGCTCGAACGCGTCGGCCTGCCGCATGAATCCCAGGTCGTTCGGATGGGACGCATCGGTCGCGCCCTCGGCGTCATCGCCAAGGAGATTGTCCCCAAATAAATAATACAGCCTCGGGACGCCGGCTTCCTTTAGCTCTTCAAACGCCCTCTTCAGGGCCGCGTGATTCGCGGCATGGAACTCCTGCCGCGACGGCCGGATCCAGGAATTCGTGAATGGGCGATCCTCGACGAGCACGATCGCCGCGTCCGGGCGGGCGGCGCGCAACTGCTTCACCAGCGGCACCGCACGCTCCGCAACCGCCTTCGCGTCCATGTTCGGCAGGCAATCGATGACGAAGGCCGCCGCGTCAATCTCGCACATCAGCTCGCCCACCGACGCGTCCATCCTCCCGTTACCCGAAAATCCCAGATTGATCACGGGTCGATCAAACCGCCGCCCGAGGATGGCCGTGTGCACCATGCCGGGGCGCGACGCGCAGGCGCCGTGCGTTATCGACGTCCCGTAGAAAACGATCGGCTTCTTGTCCCTCGGCGCCAGCGCCTCGAACTTGGCGCCCGGCGGCACGCCGATCTCCAGCGAATCGACCCCATTATAGAGCGGCAGGTACGCCGCATACTCGCGTTCCCCAGGCGCGAGATCCGTGATGATCGCCACCTCCATCGATTGCTTGTCGGGCTTGGTGACAAACACCCAGCGCCACTTCCCGCGCTCGTCGCGCGCGTACAGATCCAGCCCACTGACCCCCGTGGCCGGCATGTGCGGCATCGCCAGATTCGCCTTGCTGAGTTTGTAGCGGGCGTAGATCGCCGTCGCATCGGTCCGGAATCGCGCCATCATCCCCGAACTGTCCCGGCTCAGGCCCCAAACCGCCGGAGGAACCTTCCCCTCCGCCTTCGCCGGAAAACGGTCGAACCACCTCGCCCGTTCCTGGTCCGCCCATCCGCGCCCCTCCACCCCCCACGTGGTCACGTCGTGCCACGCCACATCCGCCGGCACCGGCGCCTGCTTCGGCGGCGCGGGGACCACCGGTTTGGCCCCGCCCGACGGCTGCGCGTTGACCCACGTTGTGATGCCCAAAAAAAGAATGCCCGCGATCGATGACTTCATGGCCCCCTCATACCAGCAATCCCACGCCCGCGCCAGACCACAGGTGATCAGCCAAGAACCTCGAACCGCGGATATCGTTCATCGCACAGATAAGCGACGAGCGCGAAAATACCCGCACGCGCGTTGTAGGAGCCTGCTCGCAGGCGATTCGAGTCGCGCGCAAGCGCGCTCCTACGTCCCGTCTCCATCCCCAGTGACGCCCACCGCATCCCAACAATCCGCCCACGGCCATCGAAAAACTTCGCTGCCGCGGCGCCGCGCAACCTCACCCCAAATGATCCCGCGACACCCACCCCCCGCCGACCCCCATTTTCCCCTTTCCACGAAAAATGAAAGTATCTAAACAAACCGTGGCTGGGTTTGTAGCCCAGATTATATGGGCGGCCGAGCGCCGCCGCCGAAAGGAGACCGCGATGTCCGAGAATTCGTCCGCAGGGCTGCCGATGACCGCGAAGTGGGATCCGGAGCGTCTGAAGCGCGAGAACGACGCGCTGATCGAGTTGGAAAAGAAGCCGTTCCGCGAGCGGATAAAGGGCTATTACAAGCTGACCGGTCCGGCATGGATGCAGAGCGCGATGACGCTGGGGGCGGGGAGCGCGGCGGCGTCGGTGATGGCGGGCGCGTTCTACGGCTATCAGCTTCTCTGGGTGCAGCCGATCGCGATGTTCCTGGGCATCTGCATGATGGCGGCGCTGGGGAACATCACCCTCACCAAGGGCGAGCGGGCGTACGAGATCGTGCGGCGCGAGATCCACCCGTCGGTGGCATTCCTATGGGCGCTGGCGACCGTGGTGGCGACGGTCGTCTGGCACTTCGGCCAGTACGCGCTGCTCGGGGGGGCGACCTTCGATCTGGCGAACGTGGCGACCGGCGCGGGCGCCGAGGCCCCGCTCTCGAAGACGACGGAGACGATCGTTCGCTTCGCCGGGGGCTTCCTGATCCTCGGGGTCAACATCGCGCTGACGTGGAGCTACGGGTCCAAGCCGACGGGCATCAAGGCCTACGAGAATTTCATCCAGTGGATGGTGCGCATGGTGATGCTGGCGTTCTTCGTCGTGGCGGGGGCACAGATCCTGAACGGGAAACTGGACTGGGGCGCGATGCTGAAGGGATTCTTCGTGCCCACAATCCCCAGCCAACCGGGGTCGCTGACGACCACCCTCGGCGCGATCGGTGCGGCGGTCGGGATCAACATGACGTTCCTGTACCCGTACTCGATCCTCGCAAAGGGCTGGGGGCCCAACCACAAGGGCCTCGCGCGTTTCGATCTCACGACATCGCTCTTGATCCCCTACACGATCCTGACGTCGCTCATCATCATCGGCATGGCATCGACCATCCACCAGGCGCCGTTTGGCACGATCCTCGAATCCCATCCGACGCCCAGCACGCTGCAGCCCATCGAGGCGGCGAAGGCGCTGACCGGTGTCCTGGGCGGCTCGTTCGGGCGCATCGTCTTTGACCTCGGCTTCATCGGCATGTGCTGCGGCGCGATCAGCGCGCACATGGTCTGCTGCGGATTCACGGTCTGCGAGATGTTTGGCCTGAAGTACACCCCCGCCCGCTACAGGCTGTTCACGCTGGTGCCGGCTATCGGGGTCTTCGGCGTGATGGTCAAGTCGCCGATCTGGCTGCCGGTCATCGCCTCGGCCATCGCGTTCACGATGCTGCCGATCGCCTACATCAGCTTCTTCTACCTGAACAACAAGCGGAGCTATCTCGGGGATGCGGTGCCCAAGGGCCGCAAGGGCCGGATCTGGAACATCCTTCTGCTGATCGCCGTGATCATGTCGATCGTCGGCGCCAGCATCCAGATCAAGGGCCGGGTCATCGACAAGATCTTCCCCGCCAAGCCCCCCGCCTCGGCGACAAAATAGCGTCCGGCCCAGCGCGGCGGCATTCGCGCATGAAGACATCAAACCGACGCAAACAGCCCGCTCGGCAATCCGGGTCAAGGGCCGCGGGAGCCCGCCTGCCAGAGACTGGTCTCGTGCGCAAGCGCGCGCCTGCGATCTCCCTTCGCCCCCTCCTCATGCGAGGCGCGTGGAGACTGGCCCGAGCGACGGTGGGCGTCGCGGTCCTTCTCGGCCCGTTCGCCATCGCGGGTGGCGTCTCTGTCGCCGCCCCCGCGCCGCGGCTCGCGGTCTCCGAGAATCATCGATTCCTCGTCACCGGCGACGGCAAGCCGTTCTTTTACCTCGGGGACACGGCGTGGGAACTGTTCCACTGCCTCACGCGGGAGGAGGCCGATCTCTACCTGCGGGCTCGCGCGGAGCAACGATTCACCGTGATCCAGGCGGTCGCGCTCGCGGAGTTCGATGGCCTGCACTCCCCTAACGCGTACGGCCATGTGCCGCTGGTCAATGACGACCCCACCCGGCCGGTGGAGGAGTACTTCCGGCACGTGGATTGGGTCGTGCGGCGCGCCAACGGACTCGGCCTCTGGATCGGCATGCTCCCCACCTGGGGCGATAAGTGGAACAAGCGATGGGGCAAGGGACCGGAGATCTTTACCCCGGAAAACGCCCGAGCGTACGGTGCGTGGCTGGCGAACCGCTATCGGGACTCGATGCTCATCTGGATCCTCGGCGGCGATCGCGCCATCGAGAGCGATGCGCATCGTGCCATCATCAATGCCATGGCGGCAGGCCTGAGGGACGGCGATGGCGGCACCCATCTCATCACGTTCCACCCGATGGGGGGACGCCACTCCGCCGAATTCGTGCACGAGGAACCCTGGCTGGATTTCAACATGATCCAGAGCGGCCATGCCGAGAAGAACATCGCCAACTACGAGAAGATCGCCCGCGACTACGCCCGGCTCCCGCCCAAGCCATGCATGGACGCCGAGCCGTGCTATGAGGATCACCCCGTCCGCCGAAAGAAGGAACAGGGCTGGTTCGACGACTGGGACGTGCGGAAGCTCTGCTACTGGGCGCTCTTCGCGGGCGCCCATGGCCACACCTATGGCTGCCACGACATCTGGGCATTCTACGATCCGGCAAAACAGCGCCGCTTCGTGGACCAGCGCACGCCATGGCAGGAGGCCCTGCAGTTGCCCGGCGCCAACCAGATGCGGCATGCCCGCGCCCTCATGGAGTCGCGGCCGTTCCTGACTCGCATCCCCGATCAATCCCTCATCGCCGGCGATTCGCCCGGGGGCGCCGACCACCTCCAGGCTACCCGGGATACCAACGGCGGCTACGCCCTCGTCTATTCCCCATCCGGAAAACCGTTCTCCATCGACCTCTCCAAACTCTCGGCCTCCAGACTGCGCGCGACGTGGTATGACCCCCGCACTGGCAAAACCTCCCCGATCGGCGAATTCCCCAACGGCGGGGCCAAGGAGTTCACCCCACCCAGTCAGGGCGCAGGGTGCGACTGGATCCTTGCCATCGATGCCTCCTCCGCGAACTATCCCCTGCCCGGGTCGGCTCGAGAATAATCTAAGAACCCTGCGGCCCGCGGACGGTCCGCTCCAAAGGCTGCCGCCCCTTCCCAGCATCCGGCACCACGCCCCGCGTCTTGGAGTGCGGCAGCATCGCTGCCGCTTTGCCGTCCCACCCGAAAGCGGCACGGTCGCGCGCCGCACCGAAGGCGAGATCAAAAGCGCGCTCGGGTCGCCTCAGCATCTGTCGGCATGTTCACGCCCAGCAATTCCATGGCGCCCCGCGACAGATCCCGGTATTCGTTGGAATTCCGTTTCAGATTGACGCTTGAAAGGAATCTGGAAAATTGCTTGGGATAAATCCAATGATACATGCGGCTACCAAGGCTGTGGAAAAGGTCCTAAGATGCCGGATCTTCCGCGATTCATTGCCACGTGGGGCCGATATGTTCTTCGATCTCGAGCGTCATTTCGGCAGTCATGAATTCAAGACTATCTTTGACATTGGTGCTAATGTGGGACAATCCGCGCGAGCCTATCATCGGGCGTTTTCTAAAGCTGACGTTTACTGTTTTGAGCCGGTGTCCGAAACTTTTGATGAACTCAAGAAGAATACGGCGACACTGCAAAGGGTCAGGACTTTCCATTTTGGATTCGGACGCCAACGGTCAACTTGTTTCATCCATCTGAACAATGACTCGCGGATGAATTCAATCCTCCACAATGAAACATCCCGAGAAGAATCGATCGAGATTCAAAGAGTGGATGAGTTTGTGGAAACAGCTTCAATCGGTTTCATTGACTTAATGAAAGTCGATACCGAGGGTTTTGAGTTGGAAGTCCTCGGAGGTGCCGAGCGAATGCTCAGGGAGCACCGGATTCTTCTTTTACATGTCGAATGTGAACCGCTTCAGACGGATCAAGCGTTTGTGCCATTCACCGACTTAATACGCCTGCTACGTCCATATGGATATGACCTCTTTGGCATCTACGATCAGCAACCGTTTTGGTTGGCCAGCAAGCACACGCTCTTGTACTTCAATGCCTTATTCATTAGTCCAGAGCTGGCCAAACACGGAGCTACGCCCGAGTCGGTACGATTATCCCGCTGTGAAAAGGTCTGAGCCGCGCGGAGATTGGCTCTTTGGGGAGAGAGAGTGGGCAATTCCTCAGCTTTTCTGGCCATCTGACGGGACTTTCACCGGCAAGGGTGACCGGCGTTAGTCCCAGGAGATCTGGGACTCAGGAAGGCAGGAATGACAGACCGGAGTGGCTTTGCAGCCCGCACCGACCGGCGCAAAACTTCGGACCCATTCCTGATTTTCTGATGAGAACGCCGACGCCGATTCCGGGCGCGATGCCGGGGGATCCTGATCATCGCGGAGGCACAGGCTTCTTGATACGCCGTGCCACGCCGCGCACACTCCATCGCATGCGTTGGGGCGCTCGCCAAATCCTCACTCTATACGCCGCCCTGCTGCCGTTGGTCACGGCACCCGCGGCAGAACCGGCCGGACTTGCGGAAGAACAAACCCTCCTGGCCTCGCGCGAGATCAGGGCGGCGCAACTAATGGCCCTGCGGCTTGAGACGCCCCTCGTCGAGAGCGGCCGCCCCTCCGCCGTCATCTGCCACGCCGATGATCCGGCCTGGCGCGCCGCCGCAGCGGATATCCAGCGGGCCATCGCCGAAACCACCGGGGTCACCCTTGAACTGAAGACCGATGGCCAGATCACGCCCGAGCAGATGGGCGCGCAGACCGCGATCCTGCTGGGCCACTTGAACAACAACCGGCACGTCGCGCGCCTCTATCACAATTTCTTTGTCTGCGCCGACAGCGCATTCACCGGCAGCACGGGCTACGAGATCCGCACGGTCCACGACCCATTCGGCACCGGACACAACTGCATCCTGGTCGGCGGCAGCACCATCGAGGGGACGCGGGAGGCCGCCCGGACCTTCGCGGAATCGATTAGAGAGAAAGCGGCCCCGGGGACCCTAAAACTTGGTCGGTTCCTCAAGCTGAAATTCGACCCGAAGGACTGTTCGCCGACCCCGCCTCAACCGATGACGGAGGCCGTGCTGACCCAGGCAATGGCCGACGGCAGAAAGTTGATGCTGAGTCCTGGCCAAGGCCGTTCGGGCGTGAGCCGGCTCGTCCAATTCGGTTTGGCGGCACACCGGTATGGTGACGCGCGGGCCCTGCGCGCGTATCGGGCGATGATGCTCGCACTGCTCGAATACTATCGAACCGACGACTACATAAACGGGACGGGCATGCGCCGCTACGACCGCGATTTCCGCGACGCTTGGACCCACGAGGTTGCCATCCTCTTCGACCTGCTCGAGGAATCCGGTGTGTTCTCGGATCAGGAGCGCCTCGATCTCACCAACCTCATCGTCCGCCTTGGCCTGGAATGCGTGTTCTATCAGGGCTGGGATCGGCCGGCCTCTATAGCCAAGTGGGCCGCCAACCGCGACATCGTCCATAACCACAACACATTTCCGGCGCTGGGCGTCCTGTTCTCCGGCAATTACCTCAAGCGCCACTATGCCGCGACCTTCGTGGACGATTGGCTCAAGGTGGCCCACGGCATTTTCAATGGCCAAAAACACACGTGGAAGCCGCTGGAGGATGCGGCGGGCTACCAGTGGCTGCCGATCATCCATGCGATGATCTATTCGCTCTCGCAGGACGATCTCGCATATTTCGAGGAGGGCCACGCGCGCGAGGCCGCCAATGCCGCGCTGCAGGTGATGGACTGCGCGGGTTTCCAGGCGGCGTTCGGTGATTGCTCCGGCCTGAAGGGATCTTCCGGCCTCGGGGCCACGCTGCAACTGGCCGGGTGGTACCATAGGGATCCCGGCTTTCTCTGGGGCGCGCGACTCGCCGGGACCGACCACTGGTTTCCCCTGGATCAGGGCTATGCCCCCGCTTGCGCGCCCCGCGCCCCCGCGGATCACACGGGCCTCACCCTGACCCCATTAACGCGACCGTGCTATGACAGCGCCGCGCGACAGCCCGCCTATCCGACGAAACCCAATCTGCGCTTCGAGCAAACCTTCGACAAGCTGGCGCTCCGGGCCGGCTGGGAACGCGGCGACGAGTACTTGCTGCTCGATGGTTTTGGACGCGGCAATCATATGCATTTCGACGCCAACGCGATCATTTCCTTCGCAAAGGGCGGCGAACCACTCCTCGTGGACGGCGAGTACATCAGGAACGCCCCGAAGTACCATAACAGCCTCGCGATAATCCGGGATGGTCGCAGCGAACCCCTGCCCGCGGTCGCAGGGCTGGCCCGCGCGGATCAACTGGGCACGACGGCATTCACGAGGACATGGATGCACGATTACAATGGCGCCGACTGGCACCGGTCCATGATCTGGTGCCGCAACGACTACATCCTGGTCAGCGATAATGTCACGGCGCTCGGCGCGGGCGATTACACGCTGCGTTGCTGCTGGCGGCCATGGGGCGAAACATCCCTGAGGGACGACACCCTGCGGGTCGAGCACCCGCCCATGCGACTGATCATGATGAATGCGGACGGCGCCAGTTCGCACCTGGAAACCCTCAAGACCGAGGACGGGTTGCCGGTGGGCCGCTGGTCGCAACAGGTGAGCCGTTCCATGAAAACGGGCGAGGGCTATCGGTTCCTCAACGTCTTCCACGCCGAGCCCTCCGACCGGCCCCGCGAGATCGGCATCCGGCGACTGGGCGAGGCGGCGCTGGTCATCGCGCGACCCGAGGGAGACGACGTCGTGGCCCTGGACGATGGGCTGGCGGAACTTCCCGGGATCGCCGGCTCGGCCGAGATGGCGCTGCTGCGCTCGGACCGACTGGCGCTCGCGGGGGCAACGGCATTCTCCGCCGCAGGCAACATCCTGAAGTCATCGGCCCCCGTCTCCCTCGAGATCTCGCCCGCGGCGGGCGAAGGCACCCTCGTGACAGCGGCGCCCGCCGAGGTATCGCTCCAGATCAAGGCCAATGGCCACCTGAACTGCGGCGAGACGAAGGCCACCGCGGGCGCCGATGGCCGGGTCACAGTGAGAATTGGGGCGGGCCGACACGCGCTGCGATGCGATCCATTCCCCATGTACCCGGCCGTTGTCGCCGCGGTCGATGCCGCGAAAGCTCGGGCCGTTCCCAATCGCGCGCGGCCCCCGAAGTCGGTTTCCGCCCGGAAGCTCCGCCGCCTGTGGAGCTACGGCGAGTTCGATGCGCCGCTCGAAAAACTCCGGACCGTTTCCTGCGATGCCACGCCCCCGACAAGAAAATCTCACGGCCCGGCTGCAAAACTCTTCGACGGCCAATCCAGCGGCTCGACGACGTCCGCCATGTGGGGGCCTGGCGCCAAAGTGGTGATCCGCGCCGATCTCGCGGATGAGGCGGAGGTCGCCAAGATCGTGCTGCGCGAGTGGCAGATGAACAAGGGCTGGGAGATCGGCTCGCGCAAACTGGAGATCAGCAGCGACGGATTCCAGAAGGACGTTCGGCTGATCGAGGGCCCATTCAAGAAGTCGGGCGAGGAATCCTTCGGTAGCAACGTGAACACGCTCATGGCGCTGGCCGTTGCCCAGAAGGCGCGCCAGATACGCCTCACGCTCCAGCCCGCGCGACCGGACTCCGCCGTCTATCTGGCCGAGATCGAGATCCACGGATCGCGGCCGGAAACCGCGGCACGGATCACCGCATGCGCGTCGGGCGACGTGGATGGCGATGGCCGAAACGAACCCATCGCAGCCACCGACCAGGGCCAGATCGTGGCGATGGGACCAGGCGGCAAACCGGTCTGGAGCTTCACGCGCGCAGACCACGGCCCCATCAACTGCCTCGCCTGCGCGGACACCGACCGCGACGGCCGAGCCGAGGTCATATATGGTGGCAACCTCGGCCAACTCGGCCTTCTGACCGACGGCGGCCAAGAGCGCTGGCACGCCTCCCCGCCCCCGTTCCGGGGCATACGCAGCGACGTGATGACGGTCTTCCCCGGCGATGTGAGTGGCGACAGAAAACCCGAGATCATCTGCGGCTGCCGCAGTTGGCAGTACCTCGCCTACGACGCCGCCGGCAAGATGTTATGGAAAAGCGTGATCTATGCCCACTCCGCGACCGTCGGTTGCGCGACCGACTGCGATGGCGACGGCCGAGACGAGGTATTCGCCGGCAACGCATATTACTGCGCCCAGATGCTGGATGACGATGGCCGACAGCTGTGGCGCGTCGGAAACATCGGGCCGGAAATGACGGCGGTGGCCGCCCTGCCCGTACCGGGACCCAAGGCGCACAACGATATCGCGTTCGGCGTCGATGGCGGCGAACTGCACTGCCTCGATCCGCGCGGGAAGGAGCGCTGGCGGACCAACCTCGGGGACAGGGTCACGCGCATCGCGCGCGCGGATCTCGACGGGGATGGCGCGGACGAAATCATCTGCTCGGCCGAGAGCGCCTCGATATTCGCCCTGCGTGCGGATGGGCGCACTCTCTGGCGGCGACCCCTCCCAGACGGCGCCGCCGATTTGGCCGTGGCTCGCGGACCATCCGGCGCACGCGTGCTGGTCGCCGCCGGCGACGCCGGCCTCCTGGCGCTCGACGCAAAAGGCGAAGTCCTCGCATCGGGCGAAACCCAGGGCCGCGCCGAGTCGGTTGTCATCGCCGCCGAGGGCGCCATCGTCGCAACCTCCACCGGCAGGCTCACGGCGTTCGCGCTGCCCTGAGTTTTCCGCAGCGCGAATGCCGACCGCCGGGGGCACCATCGGGAATGAAATGGGGCGTAGGAGCGCGCTTGCGCGCGATTCGCGCATGGGATCGCCAGCATGCAGGCTCCTACGATTCGGCATCTGGATTTTCGAGCTGGCCCCGCCGCCAGCGCGCGCCGGATTATTCAGGGTGAAACTTCTGAGGGCGGGGCCGTTTTGGATTGCGGTGACAAAGCGAAGCGACGTCACCGCTTTAGCCTCGGCCGGGGCCGAGGCCGATGGCCCTGGCTCGCGCTTCGCGCCCGGCCAAAGCGGTGGCGCCGTCCGGCGGTTGCCGGACTTTGCCACCGCAGTCCAAGAACCTCCCGGCCCGGATCCTGGGTCGGGGCACGAGCCGCGGCCGCGAACAGCGCCCGAAGTTTCAGGTCAGCCCTTCGTTGCCAGGATCCCGTAATTGAAATGCAGGACCAGTGCCACCGCCAGCAGGCCCGCCGCCGCGCAAACCGCCACGAGGAAACCCCGCCGGATGCCACCAGTCTTGGCGAGCGCGCCGATCGCCATCGGGATGAATGTCCAGCCGACCGCGCCCACGAGAAAGAAGATGCCGACCGCTCGCCCGCCCAGCGAGGCGGCGTGCTCCCCGAGGCTGGAGATCATCGCCCCCATCAGCGTCGGAAAGAGCGGGCCGTACACCAGCCCCGCGGCCACCACGAGCAGGGGCGCCACCGCCGAGGATCGCAGAAAGACCACGGCTAGCCAGACACCCAGCACCAGAGTCGACAAGATCGCGACAAACGCCGTGGGGCCGCCGTCGGCGGGAAGCGGATGACGGCTAACGATCAGGGCGGTGGCCAACCTCGACCCCATGAACGCAAGCCAAAAACCGGAAAGCCATGCCGCGGCGCGTGCTGGCTTCATCCCGCTCTCGCCAAGATATGTGGTCGCCCACCCCGCCATCGTGGCTTCAAGCGGCCCATAGAAGAACATGGCCAACGCACACAACCATAGCGTCCGGTGCGCCAGCAGATCGCCCAGGCGAGCGGCCACCGCCGGGTGGACGCCAGCGGCGCCCATGCCCTGCCCCAGTGCCTTGAAATCGATCCCCAGCGCCAGCGCCCCGCAAACCAGCCCGAGGACACCGAGCCCAAGCGTCGCGACCGCGAGCCCATAGCGTTTCAAGCAAAAGGCGACGACCAGTGGGGTGGCGAACGCCCCGAGGCCGAAGAAGAAATTGCCGAGATTCATGGCGTAGGTCTGGTCGCCCCCGAACGCGGGCTGCATGAGCACGTTGAGAACATTGACAAGGCTGGACCACCCCGCGCTCAGCAGCAGCACCGCCACCAAGGCGCCCATGTAGCTGCGCGCCCTGCCAAGCATCACCGGCGCTGCGACCATCAGAAACGAGCCGGAGATCATGATCAGCTTCCTGTCGACAAGATCCGTCGCAAATCCCATGAGCAGCACGACGGGCATCATCGCAAAACCGAACATCGATATCAGGCCACCGACACGGTCCTCGCCGATGCCGAGTTTCTCCGTCAAGGCGACCTTGGTGCTACCGAGCAGGGCCACCCCCATGCCGCAGGCCAATAGGCCCGCGATCCAGACAGGGTACGCGAGATTCATAGGGTGGGAGAACGCTAACGCACGCGGCGGTGTTCAGGAATCAGTTTCTTTTCGCATCCATTCGGGCCTTGACTTCGGAATGGCGATCCAGAGAACCTCCTACCAAGCAGACCTTGAAAAGGCGATCCCATCGGCCGGCGCGGGTGCCAACCTAGGGGTCGGGCCCTTCATGCACCAATCCATTGGCCGCAACACGTCATCCGTTACCGAGGCGGTACACAAGGTGGCGCACCATTATGCAGTCTGACAACCCATCCCCAAGTGCCTCCTGCGGTCCGTCGGATATCGGTGGGTTCGGGGGCATGACACGCCGGACAATGATCGCGGGCGCATTCGGCACCGCAGCCGCGATGATGGCCGGGCGCGCCAATACCGCGGAAGGCGATTCAACGGCCATTTGGGATGGGCACGTGCACCTCGCGGGGGTGGAGGGCACCATGGAGCAGCGGGCCGACCGCCTCTTGGAACACGCGGACCGTCTCGGGATCCAAAGGCTGGTGGTGTTCCTCGGCGCTCTCGGCGGACATGACCCGAAACCAGAAGAGGTGCGGCAGCGCAACGACGAGGTCCTCAAGGCCATCGCACGCTCCCCGGACCGCATCCTGGGATTTGTCTATCTCAGCCCGAAATACCCGAAGGAAAGCCTTGAGGAGTTCGATCGTTGCGTCCGGGACGGGCCGATGGTCGGCGTAAAACTCTGGGTCGCCATGCGGTGCCACGAGCCGGCGCTCGACCCCATCGTCAGGCGGGCGGCCGAACTCGGGGCACCGATCCTGCAGCACACGTTTTTCCGACGCGGGGGCAACCTCCCGGGCGAATCCGACCCCTCCCATCTGGCCGCGTTGGCGGCCCGGCATCCCGGCGCTTCGTTCATCTGTGCACACACGGGGGCGGACTGGGAACTCGGCATTCGCGCGATCCGCGCCTCGGCGAACATCTACGCCGAGACCGGCGGCTTCGACCCCTGCGCCGGCCTCGTCGAAATGGCGATTCGCGAATTGGGCCCCGATCGCGTGATCTTCGGCAGCGATGCCGGGGGCCGCAGTTTCGCATCCCAGCTCGCCAAGGTCGTCAGTGCGGACCTCCCAGAACCGGCCCGCCGGTTAGTGCTCGGCGAGAATCTCCGACGAATCCTGCGCCCCATCCTGCGGAGAAAAGGAATCAAGACATGATCGTGGATGTCAATGCCAACATGGAGCGCTGGCCATTCCGCCGGACCCCGTGTGACGAGTTGCCCCGCCTGGTCGATCGGATGCGCCGGCACGGGGTGGGCCAAGCATGGGTGGGCAACCTCGACGGCATCTTTCATCGCGATGTCGGAGGCGTGAACATCCGGCTCTCGGAAGCATGCCGCGGCCAGAGGGACCCCGCGCTGATCCCTTTCGGGACAGTCAACCCGAAACTGCCCGACTGGCGCGAGGACCTCCGGCGCTGCCATGAGCAATTCCACATGCCCGGGATCCGGATCCATCCGAACTTCCACGGCTACAAACTCGACGATCCCATGTTCGCAGAATTGCTCGATGCCTCCCAACAGCGTGGCCTGATCGTCCAACTCGTCATCCGCATGGACGACGTGCGCTTGCAGCACCCGCTGATCGACGTCCCGGAAGTCGATGTCTCGCCGCTGACCAAACTCATCAGGGAGAGGCCGGAACTGCGATTCGTCGTCCTCAACGGTGCGGACAAGATCCGCAGCAAGGCCATGGGGGAACTCGCTTCGACCACCGGGGTCTATTTCGACATCGCCACCCAAGAGATCGTCGGCGGCGTGGCCTCGTTCGCATCCGCCATCACACCCCAGCGCGTTCTCTTCGGATCCCACGTGCCGCTGTTCCCGCTGGAGGCCTCCGTCCTGAAGATGCGAGAGTCGGGCCTGGGCGAGGACACCCGCGCGCTCATCGAATCCAAGAACGCGCTCCGCATCTTGGGCTACTGATCTTTGCATAAATAACAACCTAATAGAGGCGCAAAGAGAGCGGGCTGTGGGCGATGAAGGCGCGCAGCAGCCCCTCGCGGCGCTGGAGGCTGCGGGCGTGGCGGTGCGCGGTG